>Ga0316189_10002390_pt1 | contig 18499 bp, 19 predicted proteins | sample LowCovwburrow_MG_FD_204930 | JGI IMG/M metagenome (GOLD analysis project Ga0316189, IMG submission 204930) | Coastal sediment microbial communities from Maine, United States - Lowes Cove worm burrow | ecosystem: Environmental > Aquatic > Marine > Coastal > Sediment | place: USA: Maine...
TTAAAATAGGTGAGAACCCAGCCAATCACGAGAAGTGCCGCGATCACCAATAGCCCAATGGCTACCGGTTCGTTTAACACCCCCCAATCAATCAACCTCTTCCCCTCAAAACAATCACCCCTTAAGAAGCCCTGAAACAGATTTTAAGGCTTGATCCAGCTTATCAGGCTCAGTGCCACCGGCCATCGCCATATCAGGCTTACCACCGCCCTTGCCACCGCAGATGATCGCCACTTCACGCACGATATTGCCTGCGTGGAATCTGTCGATCAGATCAGCCGTAACTCCGGCAATGAGCTGAACCTTCGGGCCGTTTTTCATACCAAAGACAATGACACCCGATTTCATTTTGCCTTTTGCCTTATCCATGAAATCACGGAAATCGGCGACACCGGAAACTTCAGCAGCAAGCAGTTTGACTCCGTCGACATCAACAGCTGTACCAATCAGATCATCAAGTATGCCGGTTGATGCTTTTGCTTTAAGGCTGGTCAGCTCACGCTCCGCCTCTTTCAACTTGGCCTGAAGTGTGTTCAATGCATCAGCAGCTTCGAACGGCCGCACCTTCAACTGGCCGGCCACTTCACCGAGCTGCTCAACATCAGTCACAAAACTTGCGTAGGCCGCTTCACCGGTCACCGCCTCGATTCTGCGAACGCCTGCTGCAATGCCCGCCTCAGAAACAATTCGGAACGGGCCGATATCGCCGGTTCTGGATACATGGGTGCCGCCACAGAGCTCGGTTGAGAAACCTGCACTCACTACACGCACCTCATCGCCATACTTCTCACCGAACAAAGCCATCGCTCCGGATGCAATCGCCTCATCCTGGGTCATCAGATTGGTCTCAACCGGATCATTGGCCCAGATCGCTTTGTTCACCGCAGCCTCGATCTCTGACCTCTCTTCCACGCTCACCGGCTGATGGTGGGAGAAGTCAAAACGAAGTCTCTCCTGATTGACCAGTGAACCCGCCTGTTTCACATGATCGCCTAAAACTTCACGCAGTACCGCATGCATCAGATGTGTGGCGGTATGGTTGCGACGGATCGCGTCGCGTCGTGTTCCTGCCACTTCAAAGTGGGCGGTGTCACCCGTTGTAATTGAACCTTTGCTTACCTTGCCGACATGGACACAGAGATCAGAAAGCAACTTCTTGGTATCAAACACTGTGAACAGTGCATCACCGACAGTGATTGTGCCGTTATCACCGACCTGTCCACCGGACTCACCGTAAAATGGTGTCTGATTGGCAATCAGCCACCCCTTCCCATCATCCGGACCGCCTTCAGTCAGCACATCAACAGCAGCTTCACCCTGAATCAAACCGCTGATTACGCCTTCGGCTGTAAGAGTGGAGTAACCCAAAAATTCGGTCGGGCCATGCTTCTCACGAAGCTCATAGAGCGCTTTAGGAATAGCGGACTCTCCGCTCCCGCCCCAGGCTGCACGAGCACGCTTACGCTGCTCTTCCATGCAGACCTCAAACCCTTCCATATCCAGACCGACGTTCCTATTCCTCAGGATATCGGCGGTCAGATCGGTCGGGAATCCAAATGTGTCATAGAGCGTGAACAGAGTTTTGCCCGGAATTGTGCCACCGGCACCGGCATCGTCGACAGCCTGCTCCACCAGTTTCAAACCTTTGTCGAGGGTCTTGATGAAACGCTCCTCTTCAATACGGATCACCTGCTCAATGTTGGACTGTGTCTCAACCAGTTCGGCAAAGTGATTGCCCATCTCGCGCACCAGTGCATCAACCAGCTTGTAGATAAATGCTTCGGTCATGCCAAGCAGACGTCCATGACGGCAGGCACGGCGCAAGATTCGGCGCAGTACAAAACCACGACCCTCATTTGATGGCAGTACACCATCGGCCATCAGGAAGGCGACAGATCGCAGATGATCGGCAAGTACACGAAGGCTTACATCCTGCTCACTGTTCTCACCAAATTTCACGCCGGTCACATCACAGGCTGCGGCAATCAGGTTTTTAAACAGATCAATGCTGTAGTTATCGTGGGTTCCCTGCATGACGGCAGCCATACGCTCAAGCCCCATGCCGGTATCAACCGATGGTTTTGGCAGCGGGTTCAGCGTGCCCGCTTCATCACGATCATACTGCATGAAGACCAGATTCCAGATCTCGACATAACGGTCGCCATCCTCTTCAGGTGTGCCCGGAGGACCTCCCGGGATATCTGCGCCATGATCGTAGAAGATTTCGGAGCATGGACCGCACGGGCCGGTATCGCCCATTGACCAGAAGTTATCCTTGGCGCCAATTCTGGCGATTCGATCAGCGGGAACACCCACCTCTTTCGCCCAGATATCGTAGGCCTCGTCATCCTCTTCGAATACGGTCACAAAGAGGCGATTCGGATCGAGCTGCATCTCTTTGGTCAAAAACTCCCATGCGTAGGCAATGGCTTCGCTCTTGAAATAGTCGCCGAAGGAGAAGTTGCCCAGCATCTCAAAGAAGGTGTGATGGCGTGCGGTATGGCCGACATTTTCCAGATCGTTATGTTTACCGCCTGCACGGACGCACTTCTGGCTGCTGGTTGCGGTCACATAACCACGTGACTCATTACCGAGGAAAACATGTTTAAACGGCACCATACCTGCGTTGGTGAACATCAGGGTCGGATCACCATGCGGCACTAGCGAGCTTGAGGTGACCACCTCATGCCCTTTGCCTGCAAAGTAATCGAGAAACTTTTTACGGATCTCCGATGTTTTCATTCCATATCCTCATCTAACATCCAATCTCAATTAATAAACCGCCGCTGCCCATGGAAGGGCTGCCAAAACCGGAGTCATTCCGGTTTTGTAAGGAGAGTGAAAATGACACTTTTCGCTCTCCGTCCAAGTAACAGGGCAGGAAGCCCCTGTTACGTATCAATCATTCAGCGCAGCGAGAATCGTAGCAGCATCATAGCCTTTATTCCGCAAAAAACGGGCATGACGTTGCCATACCCGCTCATCATCTGCTCTGAGTCGCCCTGGATCACGACTCTCTAACAGTGCCCTGCATGCCCTGACCGGATCAAATGAGGCTTGTGCCTCCTCCAGTGCCGCCTGCAGTGCTGCCTCATCTACACCTTTCTGCCGTGCCTTGGCAGCTGCCATCCATGGCGCCTCGCCGCGCTGCATCCGGTATCTCAAAAATGCCTCGGCATAACGTGACTCGCTGAGATAACCGTAACTCTTCAGCTCTTCAATGGCACTCTCTGCAGCAATTTCGTCAAATCCGCGCTGGGCAAGTTTGGCCCAAACTTCCGCTTCACAGTGCTCACGGCGGGTCAGCATGCGCAGAGCCGCTGAGTAGGCCGCCTTAACGTCTACGTTCATTGCAAACCATCAACATTCATTGCGGACGGCCGGGTGACCCTTTATTTGGCAGTCGCTTTTTCCTTGGCAGTCGCTTTTTCTTCCTTGCTGCCAATACCGAGATCGGTACGGACCTTGGCTTCAACGTCGGCCAGTATTTTAGGATTCTCTTTCAGATAGTTAATGGCATTGTCACGTCCCTGCCCGATCCGCTCAGTACCAATCGCATACCAGGCACCGCTCTTCTTCACATGACCATTGTCGACGCCCAGATCGAGCACCTCGCCGGCATGCGAAACACCCTCGCCATACATGATGGAGAAGTGTGCCAGCTTGAACGGTGGTGCCATCTTGTTTTTCACCACTTTCACTTTGGTTTCGTTACCGAGAATTTCATCACCCTTTTTGATCGCGCCGGTACGGCGAATATCGAGACGAACTGATGCATAAAACTTCAGTGCGTTACCACCGGTCGTGGTCTCAGGATTTCCGAACATGACACCGATCTTCATGCGAATCTGGTTGATGAAGATCACCATGGTCTTGGAACGGGAGATTGATGATGTGAGCTTGCGCAGTGCCTGACTCATCAGACGTGCCTGCAGGCCCATGTGCGAATCGCCCATGTCGCCTTCAAGCTCAGCGCGTGGAACCAGAGCTGCCACCGAATCGACAACAATAATGTCGAGTGCCCCGGAGCGGGTCAGCATATCCACGACCTCAAGTGCCTGTTCACCTGAATCGGGCTGTGAGACCAGCAGGTCATCAAGATTCACACCCAGATTCTGTGCATAAGTCGGATCCATTGCGTGCTCGGCATCAACAAACGCTGCCGTGCCACCCGCCTTCTGTGCTTCGGCTACTGCGTGCAGTGCCAGTGTTGTTTTACCGGAGGATTCCGGGCCGTAAATCTCAATGACACGGCCACGTGGGTAACCACCGACTCCCAGTGCGGCATCCAGCGCGATGGAACCTGATGATATGACATCCACATCCACCTTCGACTGATCGCCCAGACGCATAATCGTGCCTTTGCCAAACTGACGTTCAATCTGGCTCAGTGCGGTATCCAGTGCTTTATCTTTATCAGACATATCTCATCCCCTCAAATCTAAACTCTTCCAGCTTACGGTATTTTGCACCATCCGGATGCAGTGTGGAGGCAAACAGAGAGAGACTCTCAGCTTCCCACGTAAGCTCTGGAAATGGTGGCATTGCCGTCACCGTTCCGGCACTGATCGGTGCCACAAACTCATTGGCTCGGGCCAGAGTGATGTGCCCCTTAAAGGCACTCTCCTTGGCCGAACGTTTGCGAACGGTAGCACGACCTGCACGCCTGCAACAACGTGCCATTTCTTTCAGCTCACCACTCTCCTCCAGATCATCTACACCGGCCCAGAGAACACGTGGTTTTGAAAACTTCGGGAATGCTCCGAACCCGGTGGTTTTAAGGCTGATCGGGCGCGTTACACCTGGCAGCTCACCCTCACGTTTGCAACCGCTTCTGAGCGGCTCCTTGGTTGTGCCCCGGACATGCTCAGCCAGTGCCTCGGCAAGGTCATCCACCTCATGCCCCTCCACATCGCCATAGAAGGCGAGAGTAAGATGCCAGTTTTTGGTTGGTACATCGCGCCAGTCGCCGGATGGCAGTTGTGATGCAGCCTCCAGCCACCAGTCATGAATCTGCTCACAGATGACGTAAGGGGTATCAAGAGCAGCAAACAGTCTCACCTACAGCTCAACCTTTGAAATCCCGGGCCAGCAGGAAAAATTCACTCGATGCCTTGCGACTGGCTGCCGGTTTGATATTTTTAATTATCTTGAATGCAGTGCCAAGCTCACGACGAAAGCCATCATACCCCTCGCCCATAAATGTTTTCATCAGCAACTCACCACCCGGGCGAAGATGCTGTTTGGCAAAGTGCAGTGTCATCTCGTTCAGACCAATCATGCGCATCTGATCCACCAGCTTGTTACCGCTCATCTCCGGCGCCATATCGGAGATCACCAGATCGATGGCGCGCCCGTTCAACGCCTCTTCCAGTGCCTTCTGCCCCTCGGGTGAATCAAAGTCACCCTCAATCAGCGTAACCCCTTCGATATAATCCAGTGGCAGCAGATCAATGCCGATCACCATGCCATCCGGGCCGATTCTCCTGGCAATCTCCTCACTCCATGAACCCGGTGCACAGCCGAGATCAACGACAACACTGTTTCTCTTGATGATAAGGCCATGTTCATCGAGAATCTCGGTCAGTTTGAATACGGCACGGGAGCGTTTTCCCTCCCGCTGTGCCTGCTTCACATGTGGATCATTGGCGTGGCGCTGGAACCATGCCGAGGTCTTGCGATCTTTTTTACTTTTCGACTGTTTGGCCACGGTTTAGTCCTTTCTCTTCAGCTCTTCTGATTTCGCTTTCTGATGACGCGAGATATTCTTCTCTTCACTGCTAAAGAGGAACTTGCCGGAGAGCGTACACCCCTTCATGCCAGGTTCGCACTTTTTGCCTGGAACCTTTCTACAATCACCATCCTTCTCATGCGGACAACCCCAACCGCCCATCAGCTTTGCCCGGTCTTGCTTGAACGGTCACGAATCAGCTTTAACAGCAACAGGATCACAGGCAGCAGATGCCAGATGAGATCAAAGATATCAATTGGACTGGTCAACACTCCGTTAACGAGCATTCTCAGCTTCTCAAGCAGATGCGGCTCCGGCGAAAACGGTGCCAGCGCCATCAAAATGGTGAAACCGATCAGTATTGGGTAGGGAATTCGATCCAGAAACGACACAATCAATCCTTCAATCGCCAGCCGATACGCCAGAGATACCAGCAGGTCAGAACGGTGGCGAGTGCAAAACCAACCACGATACCGATAGAGAGGAACGGGTCACTGTCCCCAACACCTAAGAACCCATGGCGAAAACCATCAATGAGATAGAAGAATGGGTTGAAGTGGCTCACCTGCTGCCAGACTGGAGGCAACTGTTCGATCGAGTAGAAGACACCGGAGAGAAAGGTGAGCGGCAGAATAATGAAATTATTCACCATCGACATGGAATCGAAATTTTCCGACCACATGCCGCCGATCAGGCCCATGCCACCCATGATAATACTGCCACAGATTCCGTAGACCAGAATCAGGCCAAAATGGTGAATAGAGATATCTACAAACGGGACCAGCACCAGCAGGAATACTGTAGCCACAATCACTGCACGTAGTACCGCAGCCGCCAGAAAGGCGATCACCATCTCAATCGCTGAGAGTGGCGCCATCAACAGATAAATATGCACATTCATCACTTTACCGATAATGATTGAGCTGGATGTATTGGCGAACGCATTCTGAAGCATCGTCATCATCGCCAGACCCGGAATCAGGAAGGTGAAATAATCCACATCCATACCCGGCACCTGCCGGTCTCCCATCGCGTAGCGGAAAACAATCAGATAGAGAATCGCCGTTAGCGCAGGCGCTGCAACGGTCTGCATATTCACCTTCAGAAAGCGGTGGGTCTCACGCTTAAACAGCGTCCATGTACCTCGAAGATTCATCAGACGTTCTCCTCACGCGTCAGGCGCAGGAAGACATCTTCCAGATCCTCCTGACATACACCGGCATCCAGTGGTGCGCCGAACCGGCCCAGAGCCGCCTGGTACGCATCGTGAAAGGTCGACTGCTGCAGATCCATGCGATTGAGCGTCAGACATAGCTGCCCCTCATGCAAACGTGGATTAAATTCGGAGAGTGCTTCGATGTCTTCAGGGTTAAGCTTCCAGCCATCTCTGTAACGTAGCCAGAGATAAGAGCCGGCCACCTCATGCATCAGCTTCTCCATACCGGTTGAGGTGATCACATTGCCCCGGTCGATGATGGCAACATGGTCACAGAGCTCCTCTGCCTCCTCCAGATAGTGAGTGGTAAGCAGAATCGTTGTGCCGGATGCGTTAAGCTCCTTCATGTAGTCCCACAACCGTCTGCGCAGCTCAACATCAACACCGGCTGTCGGCTCATCAAGCACCACCAGTGGAGGCCTGTGCACCAGCGCCTGGGCCACCAGCAGACGTCTGCGCATGCCACCGGAGAGCTGACGTGTGTTTTTATGGGCGTGCTCAGCCAGTTCCAGACGTTCCAGCAGCTCGTTGATCCACTTCATATCCGGCTTCTGGCCATACAGGCCGCAGATCATGGAGAGCACCTCGCGAGGTGTAAAAAAAGGGTCAAATGCCACCTCCTGTGGCACCACCCCCATATTACGTTTGCACCAGAGCCGATCGGAGAACATATCGTGCCCCAGCAGTTCAATGTTTCCCGATGTTGGAACGACCGTATCGGCCATAATATTGATCAGGGTGCTCTTACCTGCACCGTTCGGGCCAAGCAGTGCAAAGAAACTCCCCTCCGGAACAGAGAGGGAGACACTTTTCAGCGCCTCTTTACCGTTACTGTAGGACTTACAGAGATCTCTGACGTTCAGCGCCATCGCAGCATCCGAAATCATAAAACAGCGCCACAACAAAAACGGAGCCAGAAGGCCCCGAACTTGAGAAATTCAACATCTCGAGCCATCAATACTCAGCATTGGCACAGCCGCCACCGGACTCTGCAGGAGTAAATGATTTGCCACACCCGCAGGACGAGCCTGCATTGGGATTACGGATAACAAAAGACTCGCCACTGATCGAGCTCTGGTAATCAACTTCAGCCCCATCGATCATGCCAAGGCTCATCGGATCAACCAGCAGCTTAACACCATGGCTATCCACCACTTCATCGTTATCCTTGATTTCATCATCAAAGGTGAATCCATACTGGAAACCGGAACAGCCGCCTCCGGAGACAAAAATGCGCAGATTGAGCGCACTGTTCTCTTCCCGCTCAAGAAGGCCTCTGATCTTATCTGCTGCTGCATCAGTTAGGGTTAGTGACATCTTTACCTCATCAATATTAATCTGCACGAAAAACTAAATTCCGGTCATTAAAAGAGCATGAACCGTAACAGAGTTGATCCTGCATTTTTAATCTGTACCAGAATACTCCCTTTTTTTTGAACTGACGCAAGTTGCACTTGCCACACTGCCTCTAAAGCAGACAATCCGGGCATGCGACTGACCAACCTGCTGTTCACCATGCCCATACTGCTGATTACAGCATGCACGCCGGCTTCAGACACTATTCGCGAAACCCGGTTTATGATGGGTACGCTGGTTGAATTCACCATCCATGGTGTCGAACAGCAGCAGGCACTAACCGCCATTGAGGCTGCTGGCAGTGAGATGCAACGGATTGAAAGCCTATTCACCATCTATGGAGACGGCTCCAATCCGGTCAAGGCATTCAATCAATCTTCACCGAAAACCATGCAAAAACTTCCAGCTGAAGTGGCTACCCTTTTGGCCACCTCCCTTCAGGTAGAGAAAAAAAGTAACCATGCCTTCAGTCCAACACTCGGGTCGCTTAACAGACTCTGGGGGTTTTCACAGACAGAAGCACCGGCACTGCCGCCATCAGATGAAGAAATCGTCAAACTCTCCAAAGCCTCTTTTGCATGTGTGGAGCCTGATCCCAAGGGGGGATTTTCCCGTAACAACACTATATGCCAGCTCGATTTTGGCGCCATTGCCAAGGGTTATGCCCTTGAACGGGGAATGGAGACACTTCGATCACACGGCATCAACCATGCCATTATCAATGCAGGTGGTGATATCAAAGTGATCGGAACTCACGGCAAGCGCCCCTGGCAAATCGGCATTCGACACCCGCGCAACAGCGGTGAGGTGCTCACCACCATCGAAGCAGCCGGAGAGATCAGCATCGTCACTTCCGGAGATTATGAGCGCTATTTCAATTACCGGGGTCGGCGTTACCATCATATCCTTGATCCACACAGCGGCATGCCGGCCAGTAGAGTTCAGAGTGCTACCATTATATCCTCCAACGCCACACTGGCTGATGCGTGGAGTACGGCACTGTTTGTAATGGGACGTGAAGGACTGCCACTGATCGGGGAAATGGGTATGAATGCCATACTGGTCGACGCCAACGGCACGATTCACTATTCAAAAAATGCCGAATCCCGCTTGCAGCCCTCACATTCCGCTCCTATGCTCCGTACATCAGATAAAAAACTGATCCTTAGGGAGGAATCATGGACGTCTCCGAGTTACTCGCATTTACAGTAAAAAACGGTGCCTCTGACCTGCATATGTCATCGGGTGAACCGCCGATGATCAGAATTCATGGAGACATGACCCGCATCAAAATGCCGGAACTTGGCGATCGAGAAGTGCAGGCCATGGTCTACGACATTATGAATGATACCCAGCGTAAGCTGTTTGAAGAGCATATGGAGCTTGATTTCTCCTTTGCACTGGGAGATATCGCACGTTTTCGTGTGAATGTTTTTAATCAGAACCGTGGAGTCAGTGCTGTGTTCCGTGTGATTCCAACTGAAGTATTCACACTGGATCAACTCAAATGCCCTGACATCTTCACAGACATTGCCATGACGCCCCGCGGCATCTGTCTCGTTACCGGCCCAACCGGTTCAGGTAAATCAACAACACTTGCCGCCATGGTTGACTACCGGAATCAGAATGAAAAAGGTCATATCCTGACCATTGAAGACCCCATTGAGTTTGTTCACCGTTCAAAGAGTGCATTGATCTCCCAGCGTGAGGTTGGGCCTCACACCCACTCATTTGCCAATTCGTTAAAAAGTGCGTTGCGTGAGGATCCCGATGTAATTCTAGTGGGTGAGCTGCGTGACCTGGAGACCATCCGTCTCGCGCTTACCGCTGCAGAGACCGGTCACATGGTATTTGGCACTTTGCATACCTCATCCGCACCAAAAACCATCGACCGTATTATCGACGTATTCCCGGCTGCTGAGAAGGATATGGTGCGAGCCATGCTCTCCGAATCGCTACGAGCCGTGATTTCACAGACATTAATGAAAACTGCCGATGGCAACGGACGTGTCGCCGCTCATGAGATCATGTTGGGGACACCTGCCATCCGAAACCTGATTCGCGAAAACAAGGTGCCACAGATGGTGTCGGTGATGCAGACATCCCTGCGAGAGGGCATGCAGACGCTGGACTCAGACCTCCAGCGACTGGTAAAATCACGTAAAATCACGCAACAGGCAGCCCTTGAAAAGGCCCAGAACAAGAAGCTGTTTGGTGGCGGCGCTGTTTAATCGCCAAAGCTGCATAAGAGGAGCAACAGATGAGTGCCAATGAACCAAAAAGGCTGACAATCAAGCAACTGTTGATGATCATGGTCAAAAAAGATGCGTCGGACATCTATATCACCACCGGTCTGCCTCCGGCATACCGGATCAACAGTGTCGTAATACCACTGAAACAGGAGCCGCTGAACTCGGTTCAGTGTGAACAGCTGGCCAACTCCTGCATGAGCGAGAAGCAACGCGCCGCATTTGCAGCAGACTATGAGATGAATCTCGCCCTCTCCTATCCGGATCTGGGTCGTTTCCGTGTTAACATCTTTCGTCAGATGGGCTGTGTCGGCATGGTGATCCGGCAGATTAAAACCGAAGTCCCGACGCTTGAAGGGCTGGGGCTTCCGGAAATATTCAAGGACATTTCCATGTCAAGCCGTGGCCTTGTTATCATGGTTGGTGCTACAGGTTCGGGTAAATCGACATCACTTGCGGCACTGATTGATCACAGGAACTCATCCCAGGCAGGTCACATCATCACCATTGAAGACCCGGTTGAGTTTGTTCATCAGCATAAAAAGTGTGTTATTACACAGCGTGAGGTTGGAACCGATACCCATGAGTATCAGTTGGCGCTGAAAAACACACTTCGCCAGGCGCCCGACGTCATCCTGATCGGCGAAATCAGGGACAGGGAGACCATGGAGCACGGCCTTGAGTTTGCCGAAACAGGTCACCTCTGCATGGCAACACTGCATGCCAACAATGCCAACCAGGCACTTGAACGTGTTCTGAACTTCTTCCCGGAAGAGGTGCATCCTCAGGTTCGCCTCAACCTGGCCCTGAACCTAAAAAGCATTCTCTCCCAGCGACTGGTCAAGACCATTGATGGTGGCCGGATCCCTGCCATTGAGATCCTGATCAATACGCCTCGTATTGCCGATCTGATCGACAAATGGGAGATCGGTGAAATCAAGGAATCAATGGCTGCAGGTAAAAACTACGGCATGCAAACCTTCGATCAGCATCTTCTGGAGCTCTGGAAGCAGGGGCTGATTTCTGAAGATGAAGCACTCAGGAATGCAGACTCGGTTAACGATCTGCGTCTGAAGATGAAGATGTCAAAACTGGAAGACAGCGAGGGTAGTAGCGACATTGATGAGCTGGCACACAGTACCATGTCTGACCTGAAAATCTGATGGCTGAATGGCAACTCATAGACGATCTGCTTCTTGCAGCGCACAAACATGGTGCATCGGATCTGCTTGTTCGAACTAACGACCGTGTACGCATGCGCATTAATGGCTCGGTAGTAACCATTTCACCGGACAAAGTTCCTGAACCCGACCGCGATCAGGTCATCGAGATGATTAAACATCTTGTTCGGGATGTGCCCGGGACATCCGATATCGAAGCAATCAAAAGCAAGGATTTTCACTACTCGCTGGAGAATGTTGCACACTTCCGGGTACATGTGATGCGAACCAATAACAGCTTTGGTGTTGTGGCACGTATTATTCCGAAAAAGATTCCCGGCTTTGATGAATTGCGGCTTCCACCGGTAATCCGGGAGATCAGTAACCACCGCAATGGCCTGATTCTGATGGCCGGAGCCACAGGTTCCGGCAAAAGCACAACGCTGGCCACCATTCTGAACCATATTATTGAAAAGAAACCTGTTCATGTTGTTACACTGGAAGACCCGATTGAGTACCGTTACAGCACGACCCGGAAAGGGACCGTCTGCCAGCGCGAGTTGGGTCTTGATGTCATGACCTATGCACAGGGGCTGAATGATGCCATGCGTGAAGCGCCGGATATTATCGTAGCCGGTGAAGTGCGAGACAGAGAGACCATTCAGTTGGCACTTCAAGCTTCGGAGACCGGCCACCTTGTTACAGGAACCGTGCACGCAACTACTGCCATCGGCACGATGCAGCGTATCATGTCCGCATTTAACCTGAATGAGCAGGACGCTATTCGTGAGCGTCTTTCAGAAAATCTTCGCGCTATTGTCGTCCAAAAACTTCTTCCCAAGAAAGATGGCAAAGGTCGCATCGTGGTCCTGGAAGTGATGATTAGAAACTCGGTGATTAAACACTTTATTCTTGATCCGGATCGCTGGCGTGAGATTCCCAAGGCGATGGAAGAGGGCTCGGTACTCTACGGCAGCCAGTCATTTGACCAGCATCTACAGCAACTGGTGGAGTCGGATCAGGTTGAGTATGAAGAAGCACTGGCCAACGCCTCCTATCCTGAAGATTTTGCCATGCGTTTGGGTAAAGAGTAGCTGCTCCCTAACGTAGCCTGTGCAAGGCCTCTTTCACCAACTGCATGCCTGCCCTGATATCTGACTTCTCTGGAGCCTCTGTCGACTCCAGTTGTATTGTATCGCCAAACTGAACCGTTGCCCGGCTCCTTTTAAGCAGCCCTTTCCAGATATTGATATGGTCAAACGGCCAGACGCCAGTGATACGGAATGGCAACAGAGGAGCATCTGTCTCCAGCGCCAGCATGGCGGCTCCCGGCAGGATCCGTTTAAGCGGTATCGAAGGATTAGCACCGCCTTCAGGAAAGATGCAGAGCACACCGCCCCCCTGTAACACCTCAATAGCTTCACGCAAGGCATGTCGATTTGCTCCGCCCGGATTGACAGGAATCGCCCCCACAGCCCTGAAAAACCACTTCATGCCGAGCATGCCGTGGTAATACTCTCGTGCCATCAGGAAGCAGAGAGGACGATCTACTGCTGCCTGCACCAGAAGTGGATCAAGACCACAGCGATGATTCCCGATCAGAATCAACGCCCCGTCCGGAAGCGTAATGTTTTTGGACTCAAGCCGATGCCAATAGCGGCAGAAGAGGCTGTTAAACCAGCGTAGAAATCGGTTCGGCCCTTGCTCATGCATCAAATCATGTCCTGATTGCCCGCAGCAGCCCTTCGGCCTTGTGCCCAGTCTCTTCAAGTTCTGCAACCGGGTCAGAATCCGCTACAATCCCGGCTCCTGCCGCCCAGTTCAATTCTCCGCCAAAGTGCCAAAAGGTACGTATTAGAATATTCATGTCAGCACTACCATCCCAACCTACATAGCCTACACCACCTGTGTAGGCGCCACGGGCCTGCTGCTCCAACTCATGAATAATCTCCATGCAGTGAACCTTGGGACACCCTGTGATAGTCCCACCTGGAAACATCGCCCTGAAAACATCCACCACGTCCATACCGCTTTCGAGATGCCCACGCACATTGGAGACGATATGTTGAACCGTGCTGTAACGCTCTATCGTCATGCGTTCATTGACCTCAACACTTCCTGGCCTGCAGACACGACCAAGATCGTTGCGTTCCAGATCTACCAGCATGATATGCTCGGCCTGCTCTTTATCGGAGAGTAACAGCTCCTCTTTAAGGCTGTCGTCGTCATCCCCCTCACCCCTTTTTCTTGTCCCGGCAATGGGGCGTGTCTCAACTACACCATCAGAGGAGAGTGAAAAGAGTCGCTCTGGAGATGCCGAGATAACGTAAAAAGACTCGTCTGTATCACCCATCTTCACAAAGCAGGAGAATGGCGCGGGATTGACCCGTCGAAGTGTGTTGTAGAGATCATAAAGCTCTGCTTCCGGTAGTGATGCATGCCAGAAACGGGCAATATTGGCCTGAAAGATATCCCCTGCGGAGATATAAGCCTTCACCTGCTCAACTGCACGTTTGTAAATTTCAGGATCTCCAGAAACAGGCTCAGATGCCTTAACCGGTAACCTCCTGGATTTAACAGGTGTGGATTGTGAGGTAACGGCATCAACCACTTCATCAAGCTGCTGCTGACTGATCCGTGAAGCCAGATACAGCTTCTGTTCAGCGTGATCAATGCAGATGCTCCATTCTGGTTCAAAGAGCCAGAGCATGGGGCCCTGCAGCTCTGATTTAGGTTCGGGCAGTGATTCGATCATGCTTCCGGCTTCGTACGCAGCATAAAATAGCTCTCTTATTCCGGGAAAATCGTGATTGGATCTTAAGAGTCTTGATTTCCAGCCATCAATAAAGGCATCGGCCTCTTTCAGGTTATTTAGAGAACGAATATCCCCATCAACAGAAACAAGAAAGTCACGTCCATTTGAAGCGGGGTCTTCAAGAATTGAAGTGAATTTGTCGGGATGCAGGCTAAAAAGATCATGCGCCGAAAGTGCATCAGCGGGCCAGTCTAATACTGTTGTATAGAGAGTTTGTTCCGGATTATTTAAATTTACGGACAATGACAGATGCGTTGGTACCGCCAAACCCGAAAGAGTTGGAAACGGCTACATCAATATCAACCTCGCGCGCAGTGTGCGGCACATAATCCAGATCACATGCAGGATCAGGGTCATCCAGGTTGATGGTAGGTGGAACGACTCCATGGTGAACAGCCAGCACTGAGAAAGCAGCCTCAATACCACCAGCCGCGCCCAGCAAGTGGCCTGTCATCGACTTGGATGATGAAACCATCAGCTTCTTGGCATGTTCGCCAAACACACCTTTAATGCCCTCTGTCTCGGCAACATCGCCGGCAGGTGTCGAGGTGCCATGGGCATTGATATAATCAACTTCCTCAGGCTTCAATCCGGCACGGTTAAGAGCTGCATTCATGCATCGGCCACCGCCCTCTCCTCCTGGAGAAGGAGAAGTCATATGGTAGGCGTCACCAGACATGCCATACCCAACCACCTCGGCAAAAATTTCGGCCCCGCGCGCTTTTGCTGAACCGAGTGACTCCAGCACCAGAACGCCGGCACCTTCACCCATCACAAAACCATCGCGACCACTATCCCAGGGACGGGAAGCCTTTTCAGGCTCATCGTTTCGGGTTGAAAGTGCACGAGCAGCTGAGAATCCACCCACACCCAATTCACAGATACAGGCTTCAGAGCCGCCTGCAATCATGGCATCGGCATCCCCACGGGCGATAATTTCAAAAGCATCGCCAATAGCATGAGTACCTGTTGCGCAAGCTGTTACTGTTGCTGTGTTCGGTCCCTTGGCGCCAGTCATCATCGAGACCCAGCCAGAGGTCATGTTGATAATCGTTTGGGGAATAAAGAAAGGTGAAATCTTACGCGCTCCACCCACCTCGTAGGCCCGCATGGTCTTTTCGATCATGGTCAGACCACCGATTCCTGAACCAACAGCCACGCCGACACGCTCGGCATTCTCTTCGCTAATTGTAAGGCCCGACTGTTCCAGTGCCATCAGTGATGCGGCGACCCCAAACTGGATAAAAGTATCCATTTTTCGGGCATCTTTCTTATTGATAAACGCGTCAACTTCAAAGTCGTTCACTTCGCCAGCAATCGTACAGGCCATCCCGGTCGCTTCCGCATCAAACTTGGTGATACGACCGATTCCGGACTTGCCTGCAATAAGATTGTTCCAGCTTAGTTCTGTTCCGGTGCCGAGTGGCGTAACCAGCCCGACACCAGTAACAACAACGCGTTGTGTCACGATTTATTCAGCTTTTGCAGCGATATAATCGATAGCGTTCTGAACGCTCTGAATCTTTTCAGCATCATCATCTGGAATTTCGATACCAAACTCTTCTTCGAAAGCCATAACCAGCTCTACGGTATCCAGAGAATCAGCGCCCAGATCATCTACGAAGGATGAATCAGAGTTGATTTCGCTCTCATCAACATTTAGCTGATCCGCAACGATTTTAATAACTTTAGCTTCAATTTCTGCAGACATATAGTCCTCCCATTTGAAATTAGGTGCGGCTTCTATCATAGACAGGAGCACTGTCAAGCTCTTCTCCTATAACCGCTACCTACAAACTATCACGAAATGTGACAGATTTCTTTTACATGTACATACCACCATTCACATGCAGTACATGACCGGTAATATAACCGCCGCCTTCACCAGCCAAAAACAGCACAGTTGAGGCAATATCTTCAGGGCTTCCCAGGCGTCCCAATGGTACCTGAGATGCCAACGCATCCTTGGCATCATCGCCAAGTTCATCTGTCATATCCGTAGCAATAAATCCAGGCGCAATGGCATTTACCGTAATGTTACGTGAACCCACTTCTCGTGCCAATGAACGGGTCATAGCATCAACACCGCCCTTGCTGGCGCAGTAATTGATCTGCCCAGGATTGCCCATAGAGGCCACAACAGATGAAATATTAATAATTCGTCCACCCTTAGCGCGCATCATAGGCTTAAGTGCTGCCTGTGAAGCATAAAAGACGGAAGAGAGATTGGTATCAATGACTGCCTGCCAATCATCGCTCTTCATGCGCATAGACAGATTGTCACGAGTGATTCCTGCATTATTCACCAGCACATCGAGACGTCCGAAGTGCTTGGCTACTTCCTGAACAAAAGCCTGAAGCGCTTCGCCATCGGCCACATTCACCACTCGTGGAAGCACCTCTATACCGAGACCCGAAAGCTTCTCAGCTGCACCTCCAACTGAAGCTTCACTCGTTGCACAGATGGCCAGATTATAACCAGCTTCACCCAACGCTCTGGCAACTGCCAGACCGATGCCACGGCTTGCACCTGTAACAATCGCTACTTTTCTATCACTCATGACTCTTCTCCAACCGTTTCAATCGCCTTCTCCATCAATTCAGATGTGAAAACTGAAGAAACGCTCATCTCTTTCTCAATTCGGCGCACAAGTCCGGCAAGCACCTTGCCTGGGCCCATCTCAACTGTCTGATTGATACCCTCAACTGCCATCTTCTGAACTATCTCGGTCCAACGCACAGGTGAAACAAGTTGCTCTACAAGAGCATCACGAATATCCCCCGCATCTGTCAGCTTGACTGCGCGGGCATTGCTCCAGACCGGACAAGCAGGTGCTAAGACAGATATTTCTGCCAGCTTTACTTTCATGGCATCTGCTGCTGGCTGCATCAAAGGGGTATGCGATGGTGCACTCACAGCCAGAGGAAGCGCACGCTTGGCACCAGCCTCTTTGGCTGCATCCATAGCTCTCTCTACAGCAGCAGCATTGCCAGCAATTACCAGCTGACCAGGGCAGTTAAAGTTGGCAGCCCAGACCTGTTCATCACCTACTGCTGATTTTTCACACAATTCGGCTACCGCCGCATCATCTAAGCCGATAATAGCAGCCATCTTCCCTACGCTGGCAGGAACAGCTTCGCTCATAGAACGGCCGCGAAAAGCTACTAACGCAACGGCATCAGAAAACTCTATCGCGCCAGCAGCAACCAGTGCCGAATATTCGCCAAGACTGTGTCCGGCCATCTGTGAAGCAGCAGCGCCACCACGAGCACTCCAGAGACGATAAAGTGAGGTTGAAGCTGTCAAAAGCGCAGGCTGAGTGAACTCTGTCTGGTCCAGCTTTCCATCAACATCTTCAACAACAAGTGCCTTCATGTCGTAACCAAGCAGATCAGATGCTTCACTGAAGGTTTCAGAAACAACCCTCTCATCCACAATCAGGTCAGCAAGCATGCCTTTGGACTGCGAACCCTGACCTGGAAACAGAAATGCCAAATTTGAACTCATCTACCTATCCCTCTCAAAACACTTTATGCCCACCCATGAACGGGTGGAAAATTATCTGCTCGGATGATTCTCTCATCCCATTTCCGACCAAGGATGGTCGGCGAAAGCTTCAGCTTTCGTAAGCAAAAGAAAACCGTGCTTTTCTTTTGCGATAGAGATCAATGGCAGGATGCTCATTGATCGTATTATCAACCCTTAGACCAGCGAATCAGGTTTGCACCCCAGGCAAAGCCGCTTGCAAAGGCCTCAAGCAGCAATAGCTGCCCCTTTTCCAACTTTCCTTCACGGTAAATGTGGTTCAATGCCAAAGGCACACTGGCTGCAGATGTGTTGGCATGCCGGTCCACCGTAACGGCCATTCGGTCAGAACTCATTTTCAACTTCTTGGCCGTAGCCTGCAATATTCTGATATTAGCCTGATGAGGCACCAGCCAGTCAACATCGGACTGCTTCAGACCATGAAG
>Ga0316189_10002391_pt1 | contig 18498 bp, 16 predicted proteins | sample LowCovwburrow_MG_FD_204930 | JGI IMG/M metagenome (GOLD analysis project Ga0316189, IMG submission 204930) | Coastal sediment microbial communities from Maine, United States - Lowes Cove worm burrow | ecosystem: Environmental > Aquatic > Marine > Coastal > Sediment | place: USA: Maine...
TCTACTATTGAAAAATATAAGGAAATAGCAGGAAAGCTAAGGCAACCCTTAGTTGCATTAGAGAAAGATCCTAATATGATTCTGGAAAAGCTAGGCCTCTTAGAAAATGGGCAGCTCAATAGAGCTGCTGTGCTTTTATTTGGGAAGAATCCGAAGAAATTTTATCCATCAGCGCATTTAAAGATTGGAGAATTTGATGCTGAAGATCGACTTATGGATTCTGCTGTTATTGATGGTAACCTTTTTAGACAATTGGAGGTAGGTTACGATTATTTGAGAGCAAAATTTTCTGGTAACGTCAAGTTTGAGGGCTTATTAAGGCGGGAAAATAGCAAATATCCAGATGAAGCATTACGTGAATCGTTAGTGAACGCTATAATTCACAAGGATTATTCTGGTTCACATGTACAGATAAAATTCTTACCCCATAAGTTTCAGGTTTGGAACCCCGGTAGTTTACTGCTGGGTTTAACAGTGGAGAAATTGAAAGTGGATCATCCGTCCAAACAACGAAATCCATTGATAGCCAATATTTTTTATAATTCTGGTTTTGTTGAAACCTGGGGTAGTGGAACTATAAAAATCATAAAAAGTTGTAGAGAAGGTTCTCTTCCTGATCCCTTGTTTCTTTCAGATGATAGCGGATTTAAGTTAACCATCATTGGCGATCCATTTAATAAGCAAGATTTGATTAATATGGGCCTAAATGAAAGGCAAATTACGGCAGTAGAATATTTGAAGAAAAACAAAGTGATAACGAATCAGCTTTATAGGGAGTTGTTTAAAGTGTCGAGATATACTGTGACAAATGATTTAACCAAATTGAACCAATTGGGAGTTATAAAGCAAAGGGGTTCTGGCACAGGGGTTGGCTCAGTGTATGAACTAAAAATTGAATTGACGAATGATTGACGATTAACATAGCCTACTTGGAACTACTTGGAACTACTTGGAACTACTTGGAACTACTTGGAACTACTTGGAACTAACTAAACCTTTTCATGGCTATTGACGAATGATTGACGAATCGCACTTAAAATATCCCAAAATGAAACAAATAATTCTAATAATTGCGTCATTAACGGTAGCCACATCAATTTCCCATGCCCAGGACTTCAAGAAAAAAGACAAGTGGTTTCAAGGGCCAGGGAAAGTGCAACTACTTGATGGTAAAGTATTGCAGGGGCTTATCTATTATAGTTTTCAGTTTAGCATTGTCCAGGTAATAAAGGACAACAAATCCACCGGATTCAAGAGTAAGGATGTGGCTTATTTTGAATACGATGATTTGGGGTTTGAAAAACATCGAAAATTCTACTCCATTCCTTATGACCTTGATCACAACGGATATAAGGAATCGATATTTTTTGAAGTAATCAAAGAGTTGAAAGACGTGGCACTGGTCAAAACGCAGTACTATTTCAACTTCGACCTGGCTACCGGGAATTCTGAGCGGTTAACGGAGGTTCTGTATTTTGCTGACAATAAGGGCGAAATTAAGCCGTATCTGGAAATTGTTCACAAGTTGACCGGCGCCACCCGTCGGTTAATTGATAAAGATGGTATTGCAGGAGTGACCAAGCGCAATTATTACAAAGTAAAGACTTACATCAAGCAGGAGCGTTTGAATGAAAAAAAGGAGGAAGACCTTGTTCAAATTCTTGAATATTTTGATAAAATAAGACGATAATGAAATTCGTACTCAGGTTAACTTTATTATTTACAGTAGGTTTTTTTCTTTTTGGAACGGCGAAAGCGCAATCGGACGAAGAGCAAATTAAGAGCACCCTTGTTGCAATGTGGGATGCCATTGAAAAAGGTGATGTTGATAAGTATGCCTCGTTTGTGCACCCTGATTTTTCAGCATTTGGTGAATATGACACCTATATATCCGAGGGCAAGACTTTGGAGGTTGAAGGTGTCAGAAGCTGGGTAGAACGTTCAGAGGGCATCCACACGGACATGCATCAGCCGAAAGTTACCGTGTATGGCAACACTGGTTGGATCACCTATTATTGGACAGACTCGGGGGTTACTGATGGGAAACGTTTTAGCTCACGGGGTAAATCAACCAGGATATTTGTCAAGGAAGATGGGAAGTGGCTTTGTATTCATGGCCATTATACGGCGGTTCTATAAGAAGACTGACGGTTCAAACCGTCGGTCTTCTACTTGTACAACTCATCAACCCGATCAGATTGGAACACCACTTTGGAGTCAATATCCATCATTGATAATTGAAGGCCCCAGCCGGCTCCCTGATCCATGCACCATACATTGCACAACCTAATGGGTTTTGAGCCGTCAAACTGGCTGTTCAGGCGATGCGTAGGGGAGTGACCGATGTAAATCTCTTCGTAAGGAGATGACTTGGGAAATTTCAGGTTTTCAGGGTGGTAGTGTACAGCTGCCCTGAATAATTCGCGATCCCAGTAGTAATCGTTGGAGAAACCTGTCTCTTCAATTGGGCCGGTCCAATCAAAACCAGCGTGGACAAAAACCCGGTTATGGTCATCCTTGAAGTAGGGAAGGAGTTTATCGTAATATTTTTTTAAATGCGTTTGCTTTAGGCTGTCGAAATCATGGCTTTGAATATAAGAATCATAGGTCTCTTGCCCACCATGCTTCATCCACTTTTCCATATCAAATTCTTCCCCCTTGAGCCATTTCATTGTCCACCAGTCATGATTGCCCATGAGCGGTATCAGGTTATTCACTTCAAGTAAGAAATCAATACATTCTACGGTGTCCGGACCCCGGTCACAGACATCACCAAGGAAAATCAGACAATCATTTTCTAATGAAAATTCACTTCTCTTAAAGCATTGTTTTAATGCTTTAAACGCTCCATGTATGTCACCTAAAACGAATGTGCTCACTGCAATAATCTTTTATAAGAGCTGCCTTCCATCTTCAAGAGATTTGAGGTCGTTAATGGCATCATTCCAGTTTTGCTTAATATAGAGGAGATCAGGTTTGAATTGGGACAGGTCTGAATCGGTAATATTTTCTTCCCAGTAGGTGAGTTTCTTATTTAATTCTGACATACCCAGAGTCTGACTGTGAGGTTTTAAAGAATGCATTATTCGGCGCAAACTTGCTTTGTCATTCAGGGTAAATGCCTCATCCAAATTTTTGAGGTATTTGGGGATCTCTGAAATGAATGTTTCACTTATCTCTTTTACAAAGTCATCCCCAAGGCCCATCTCCTTCAATTGTGTCAAACGAATCACTTTAAATGTCTTTGGCATGTTTCTGGTACAAAAGTGATTAACTAATTCTTAATTTCCTCTTTAATTATTTTGCCAAACTTGTAAGTTATTTCTTTAATGAGGTCACCACTTTCATCGTAATACTTCCAGAGCCCATTGATGGTGTCCTTATTATATTGACCCTTTTCTGCGATCTCTCCATTGGTATGATATTTTTGATACAAGCCCTGCCTTCTGTCAAACTTATATTCAATCTCATATTCCGTTGCCCCGGTTTCGTAGTATTTAATAGTCAGGCCATTGGCTTTCCCTTTTTCGTATTCTTCGGATTTGGATAAACCCCCATTTTCCAGGTAAGTTAACCTTTTGCCGTCCAATTTACCTTTCTCATATTTTTCAATCAGAATGAGGTCACCATTGCCATTAAAATATTTCCAGGTACCATGCTCCATGTCATCTTTGAACTCCTTTTCGGCCATCTTAATGCCGGATTCACTCAACTCCTCTATTTTCCGGTTCTTTCCCTTATCTGAATAGAAAATTGAAGTGGAAATCTGACCATTTTCGAAGTATGTCAAGTTTCGGCCAGAACGTGAATCGTCTTTATAAAAAAACTCCTGCCTCTTTTGGCCACTGCGATAATAGGACGATACCGGGCCGTCTAATTTGCCACCAATGTAGGTGCCTTCCTGCATTAAGGTGCCATCCTCGAAGTACTGCTTATAATTACCATTTTGCAATCCACGGGTTTTATAGGCCTCGGTTTCTAACTGACTATTTGGATAGTAAGTTTTGAAAAAACCTTCCTGACGGCCGTCTTCATAATTACTTTCCGATTTCAGAATTCCGTCAGGATAATAGCTCTTGCTGACGCCATTTGGCTTCCCGTTTTTGTAAGGAATTTCTTCTTGCAAAGTGCTGTCTTCATAATAGTAATAGACGATGCCTTCAGGTTTGCCTTTTAAGAAGACAGACTTACTTTTAAGTGCACCACTGGAATAGAACACGTTCAAATCTCCCACGATGGTGTCGTTGACAAATTTGGCGACTTGCATCAGTGAACCATCCTTATCATACACCAGGGTTTCCCCTTGTCTTATTCCGCTATTATACATGGTTTTCCTTTGCAGGGTGCCATCCTCATAATAGTTTTCGAACCATCCTTGCCTGGCGCCATTTTCATACTGCCCCCGAAGAATGAGTTCACCGGTGGGAGCGTACTTGATGTACTCACCATGCACTTTACTACTATCCTGATCTTTGATATAATACTCTTCATTTTTTGCCCCTTCGGGATAACCATAATAATTTATGATTTTCGTTTGGGCATGAAGTTCGAATACTAATGCGAACAGGCCAATGAAGAGGATAAGTGCTTTCAATGTCAAACTTTTTCGATCACGATTGCTGATGCACCGCCGCCGCCATTACAGATGCCAGCGACCCCGATGTTACCGCCCTTTTGGTCTAAAACTGAGTGAAGGGTGGTCATTATTCTTGCCCCGGAGCAGCCTAAAGGATGGCCTAAGGCTACTGCTCCTCCAAACACATTAACCTTCTCAGGGTCAAGTTCGAGTTTGCGGTTATTGGCAATAGCCACAGCTGCAAATGCTTCATTTATTTCATAAAAGTCCACATCTGATTTCTCTACGCCTGCATTTTTCATAGCTTTTGGAATAGCTAAAGAGGGCGCTGTGGTGAACCACAAGGGATCCTGGGCTGCATCGGCAAACCCCCTGATGACCGCAATCGGCTTCAGTCCTAATTCCTCCGCTTTTTTCTTGCTCATCAATACCATTGCTGAGGCACCATCATTAATGGTGCTGGCGTTGGCCGCTGTTACAGTGCCTTCTTTCGAGAAAACAGGTTTGAGTTTTGGAATCTTATCAAAAAATACATTTTTGTACTCCTCATCTTCAGTCATTTGAATAGGATCGCCTCTTCTCTGGGGGATTTCAACCGGAATGATCTCATTTTTGAAGTTGCCATTCTCCGATGATGCAGCAGTTCTTTTATAGGAATTGATGGTGTATTCATCCTGCTCTTCGCGGGTGATGTTCATTTCTTTCGCAGTATTGTCAGCACAATTACCCATCGGGAATTTGTTGTAAACTTCCCAAAGTCCGTCGTTAAGCAATCCATCGATCAACTGACCATTTCCATACTTGTAACCATAGCGTGCTTTTGGAATGTAGTAAGGGATGTTAGTCATGCTTTCCATTCCACCTGCAATGATCACATCGGCCTGGCCAAGCATTATCGTTTGGGAGGCAAGCATAGCAGCCTTCATGCCAGAGGCACACACCTTGTTGACCGTGGTGCAGGGTACATTTTGACCAATGCCGGCACCAAGAGCGGCCTGTCGTGCCGGGGCCTGGCCAAGGTTGGCCGAAACAACATTCCCCATTAAAACTTCTTCCACTATTTTGGGGTTTATGCCGCTTTTTTCGAGAGCGCCCTTAATGGCAATTGAACCAAGCTGTGTAGCGCTAAATCCGGTCAAGGCACCGCCAAAACTTCCAATAGGAGTTCTTACGGTTGAAATGATATAAACTTCTTGCATCTGAATTTCTGGTTAATGAATGTCTATTTTGAATAACGTAAAATTAATGGCTAATGAAACGGCATCCTACCCGGACTATCCCGAAATGATTAATCTCAGTGGATTAATTTCAGACAATTTAAGGTGTTGATTTCAGTTAATGAGCAGAATCAGTTTTTCACCAATCCGGTTTGGTGCCATCAGCTTTTTTCGTTGGCCGCCTTTTCTGCTGCTGAATGTATTGAACTTCGTTATTTCTCAGTGCCTCCAATATCATTTTGGCCATATCTTCACTGATCTTCATCTCTTCTAATTTTTCAGAAAGTGATTTTGACTGCTGCTCTTCGTTTTCTTTTTGTTCCTCGCTTTCCTCTTGCTGCTGCTGTTCTTCTTCTTGCTCCTGCTGCTCCTGATTTTCTTGCTTTTCACCGTCTTTATTCTGCTGTTCTTCCTGCTCCTGTTTCTCCTGATTTTCCTCGTCTTGTTTCTCTTGATCTTGTTTTTGTTCCTCGTCTTGATTTTGGTTTTCCTGATCTTTCTTTTCCTCGTTTTCTTCTTTTTTATCCTCGTTTTTCTGATCCTCGTTCTGGTTTTCTTGCTGATCCTGATTTTTCTGATCTTCCAGCTTTTTCTTCACCACTTCATAGTTGTATCGGGCATGGTCATTTAGTGAACTTGACTTAAGCGATTGCTTAAAATAAGCCAGTGACTCATCCAGTTTTTGAGATCCTTGAGGAGAGCTATTCATTTGATAGTTAATCACCCCCAGTTGATTATAGGCTGCTGACCGAATAGCCCCATCTTTTGACGTCGTTAGTTTTTGATAGTTACTCATGGTAATATCCGCAAGGGGTGAATTTTCAGAACCACTCGGGGCTTGATCAATTTTGCCCTTCAATCCGGTGAGGAAATAGCCGGAATTGGCATAATTAAGAAGTACATTATCGTCAGCTACTTCAAAAGAATCCACTAAAATGTGGTAGCGTTCAAAAGCTGTTTTATAATCGCCTTTGAGGTAGGCTTCTTCAGCTTCTTCCTTGAGTGAGTTTATTTTAGCGATATCATTCAGATCGATTGATATCACTGCTAGAATGGTTGCAAAAATAAAGGTGGTCTTCATATCCTTATCGTTCTTACGCTGGTCATAAAATCAACTAACATCAACCCAAGTGCCAGCATCAAAAAGTAATAGTATTTGTTGGCAGTGACATCCATTTTCTTGGTGTCCCTCAGCTCCCCTTCTATATTCCTGATCGTATTGACCAATCGGGAGACATCATTTTGTGACTCATTAATTTCAAAATAAGTGCCTCCGGTCCTTGCCGCTAATTCCCGCAAAGAACTTGAATTTAATTTGGTAACTACCTCGCCACCCTGTCTGTCTGTTTTGAATCCCCGACGGGTCATTATCTTGCTGCCCCTCTCGGTGCCGATGCCCAGGGTAAATAGTTTAATGCCTGATTCTTCAACCTCTTGAGCGATCTCATTAGTTTCTTCACCAAAATCTTCGCCATCGCTGATAAGCAGGATGATTTTAGATTTTTGCTGGGTTAGATGTGATTCCTCGTCATTTAATTTATCCAGCGCTGTGCGTAGAGGTGGGCCAAAATCGGTTCCGGAATTTGGCACTAATTGAGTGTTCAATGTTTCAATAAAAAGGTTCAAAGCGCTTTGATCGTAAGTCAGCGGGCATTGGACGAATGCTTCGTTGGAAAACATGATCAGCCCGATCCTGTCTGAACTGAACGCATCAACCAGGTTTTTTAGTTCAAACTTTAACTTTTCCAGCCTGCTGGGTTGGATATCGAAAGCATTCATTGATTCCGACAGATCAATCGCGATAAATATGTCCTTGCCAATGGCTTTAACTTCACGGCTAGTTCCTCCGAACGACGGCCCAAGAAGGGCAATAATCAATAAAATGAAATAAGCTGACCTGAGCAGTACTTTGTAAAAAATCGCCTGGTAGCTGGTATTAATAGATTTTGCAATACGAACAACACGGGCGATGTGCAATAGGTATACACTTGCAAAAGCAATTAGAAAAGAGATTTCGAGAATGCTTATTGAATTGAACCACGTCATAGCCAAGGCTGCAAAACTACTTTTTTAATCACGATCGTTATAGAATAGTGTTGTTTGTATCGGGCCTTTCGGTGTTAAAAGATGTTAAATAGTCCTCATTGAAATATTATTGAGCAGTGTGGTAATTCAGAGTTGAAACACTATTTTTGCATCCTCATTTTTGAGCCATGTAAACACGGAGAGGTGGGTGAGTGGCTGAAACCACATGTTTGCTAAACATGCGTACAAGAGATTGTACCGGGGGTTCGAATCCCCCTCTCTCCGCCATCAGGTTTGGTTGTGGGTGTTAATTGTAAGATATGTTTGATTTTGAGAAGCTTGATGTTTACGGGATTGCGCAGGAGGTTGTGGTTAGGGTTTATAAGCTGATCAAAGAAAACCAGGGAATGGATGATGTTTTAGTGAAGCAACTGAAGCAATCATCAACTAGTGTGTTGTTGAACCTGTCAGAAGGAACAGGACGAATGACCAACAAAGACAAGCAATATTATTACACCATAGCCAGGGGATCAGTTTTCGAAAGTGTAGCGATCCTTAATTTATTGAAAGAACTTAAACAGATTGGTGACGAAGAACATCAATTAATATATACAGGTTTTGAGAGCTGTTCCAAAATGTTATTAGCAATGTACCGCTCCCAAAACCCCAAATAAATTCACACACCCACACCCAAACAATTGGTTCCGTAGCTCAACTGGATAGAGCAACTGCCTTCTAAGCAGTAGGTTCCGCGTTCGAGTCGCGGCGGAATCACTTGATAATGAGGCGCTTATGAGTAGAATCATCAAGCGCTTCTTTTTTTATAAACTATTTGTAAACATTTCTGTTTAGTGGTGAGATCAATGCTTAAAATCCCTACTTCATCCGAATAAATTGACTATCCACATGGCTCATAACCTGAAGGTCACAGGTTCAAGTCCTGTCCCCGCTACTCTGAAAGGCCGTTTTTATGGCCTTTCTTTTTTATGGGTACAACATGGGTACAACAAAGAGTGCGATTTCTACTTCTATACCTGCCTTCTTAGTAGTTTTCCCCATAGTACTTTCACTCTAAAAGATAAATAGGCCGTTTGTCTTAACTAACAATTGTCTTTATTTGAAAGAAAAGAGATTCAAAACAGGTATCCTTGATTTTGCATATTATTTAATAAATGCAGCATCTACTGACGACCAAGATTAATTTCGAATGCAATATTAAACGGCGCCGTCAGTCATTGCAAAATTGATAAATCCCTCAATTGCCACAAAAAGCATGTAACAATTAAAAAGTAGCGTAGCTCCCAGTGCTATATTCATAGGCCAACCAACAGTATGCTCTTTCATTACATCCTTTTTATTGAGAAGGATAATTAAGAATAAGGTGAGTAATGGCATGATAAAAGGACTCAAAGCCTGTGAGGCAATAAGAATCCAAATAGGCCTACCACCAAAAAATGGAACGATTAGAGTAGACAAGCCTACCAAAATGACAATTGCTTTATATAAGGATCGCTTCATATCCCTCGGAGTGTTGTTATAATCTGATAGTAACCAGGGGAATAATAAAAGATTGGGGAAAATGGAGGACAGTCCTGCCGCAAGGATTCCCATGGCAAATACAGTCAGGGCGAACTCTCCAGCCAAGGGCTCTAAGGCTGACATCATATCAATTGGATTGTCAATTTCTATTCCCTGAAGATACAATGTGCCGGCCGAAGCGATCATTATTGCGAGGCTTATGATAAAGGTTAAGATCATGGAGTATCTTGCATCTTTGTTTTCCGCTGGAATATCGGCCACTTGCCATCCTTGCTCCTGTACCAGAATACTCCTTGAGACGAGACAAACTCCGGCCATTGTGGTTCCTACCATTCCAGCGACGATTAAACCCGAGTTTTCTCCCAATATTTTGTCAGGAAAAAATTCCTTAACGTTTACTCCGGGTTCAGTTAAAACCATAAAGCTGGTGATGACGAAACATAGTGCCATTAATGATACCATGATGGTCATCCAACTAATGAAATTTTGATGCTTTCCGGTCCAGAAAAGTATCAGCAGAAGGATTATGAAGACTAATGCGATTAAAGTTTTATTGATTTCGATTGCCCCAGCGGATATTTGATATAACCATTCTTGAAATACATCCGCCACGACACCCATAACACCAATCACAGAGGAAACGATAGATACTACTAAAGCACTTACTATGAACAATGTAAAGAATTTGCCGAAATGGCGCTTAAAGGAGAACATTAGTGTTTCCCCTGTCACTATTGTCAATTTGCTGATTGCAATCAGCAGGAAATAGGTGAAGAAGCAGGATAATAATAAAGGCCACCAAAAGTTAAGTCCATACTTCGCACCTGAAATCACCATCGAAGTCACACTGCCGGTACCGATGACGTATCCAATAATAAAAAAGGCAGGGCCCAGTTCTGTTAACTTCTTAAATAGTTTGCTTAGCATCAATCAATGTGCTTATATTCCCTTTCAATGAGTTCCATTTTCAAAAGTTGCGTTAATTATAGGTCTTTTTTATCATATTGAAACAGTTCCTGACAATAAGAAGTTATTTTACTATAATCGCCATATCCATATCAAGTTGTATACAACCGGTAGGTGATAATTTAAGCAGTATGAGAAACGAGTTTCTTTACGTTGGCACTTTTACAGATAAAAGCGCTGAAGGTGTCTATGTTTATAGATTTGATAGGGATAAATTAGAATTCGTTCCAGTTGATACTGTTGGCGGTATGGTTAGTCCATCATTTCTTACAATTAGCCATAATAAGAAATATCTATACACGGCAAACCGTGGTGGTATAGCTGCCCATCCGGAATGGGGATCGGCTAGTGCTTTTGAAATCGACAATAAATCAGGCGAATTGTCACTGATCAATACGATCTCATCCTTTGGTATTTCGCCATGCCATATCAGCATTGATATGACAGATAAACATGTTTTCTTATCTCATTACATTAGTGGTAGTTTGACGTCGATCAAAGTTGGTGGGAATGGAGCCCTTCATTCGTTAAAGGATACGATTCGGCATACCGGGAGGTCAATTCATTCTGACAGGCAGTTATCACCTCACATTCACTCTTCACAGGTTTCCGATAACAATAAGATGCTACATGTAGCAGATTTAGGTACGGACAAAATGTATAGCTATATCTTAAACGAAGATACTGGTAGACTGAAACTTGCAGACACCTTGAGTGTACAACCTGGTTCCGGCCCACGTCATTTCACCTTCCATCCCTCAGCCTCCGTTCTATATGTGGCGGAAGAGCTCTCTTCAACTGTGAGTACTTACAGTTACGATTCAATTTCTGGAAAATTAGATGCCCTAAGTCGAATCAGCACATTGCCCTCTAATTTCGAAGGCACCAGTACTGCAGCTGACATACGGATTAGTCCAAATGGCAAGTTCCTTTATGTGTCTAATAGAGGTCATGACTCCATAGCGATCTTTAAACTGTCTCAGAATGGGCGAGAACTTGAACAGGTCGGAATTGAACCCTCAGGTGGTAATCAACCCCGAAATCTGATGATCGATGAATATGGAGAATTTCTTTTCGCAGCCAATCGGTATTCAAATAATATCACAATCTTCAAAATAGCTCAGGAAACAGGTGAGCTCAATGATACGGGAATACAACTTGAAGTGCCATCCCCTGTTTGCATGAGGATGATCTCCCTTGAATGAAGTTACGTTGTACATTTGTCTTATTATATTATACGGAGTTTATTGCTTGAAACACTGATTGGGAAACAATGCTGAAACTTAATTTAAAGCCTAAGAAAGCAGACAAACTTGCCAATCAAATTTATGAAGAGATCCTGGGATGGATAATCACCGGGATGCTAGAGGATGGCGATAAGTTGCCTTCAGAGAGCGAAATGTGCAAATCTTTCCAGGTCTCACGGCCAATCGTGAGGGAAGCGATTAACAAGCTACAGGTGGATGAATTGGTCTCAACCAGGAAAGGGAGCGGAACTTTTGTTCTTCATAGCCCACTTAAGGATCTCGGAAGATTTGCTTCTGCTAATGATATTGCCGGTATATTAGAAAGTCATGAAGTTCGGATGGCGCTTGAAGGGGAGGCAGCTGCACTTGCTGCAGTAAGGAGGACCAAAGAGCATCTTGACGCTATTGCTGAGGCACAGAAAAGGATGGAGGATGATTTTGATAACCGTAGGTTGTCCATTCAACCGGATTTCGATTTTCATGTGGCCATTGCGGAAGCGACTGGTAATGAAATATTTGTCCAACTACTTGAAGACTTGCATATCGGATTAAAAAAGACCATGGCTGTGGCCCAGAATTTGTCACGAGAAAGTGTGGCCAAAAATATAAATCCCGATCGCAACAACCAGGTGTTGGATGAACATCGACGAATACTGGATGCAATAGAACTGCAGGATCAGGAAGCTGCCCGCCTGGCCATGCGTAATCATATAGCAAGAATTAGGCAGCGCTTGATGAATCTTGGAAGTCGATAGTCCTCTAATTAGGGTCTGCTTAGAAAGTCATTTTAGGCTAAAATCACTACAAACAATCAGCAAACCATACCATATATATGAAAGGAAAAGATTTTCATAGTTATTGGACTTTGACTCGCAAAAAAGAGGACAGGATCGATTACAAAAAATATTCAATACAAAAAGTACCTATTCTGTAAAATTTACTATTTGGAAAGCTCCTTAATTGTCGTTGCTGAATACTCAACAATTTCATTTTCAGGAACGATTACTTTATTAACGCTAATGTCTTCAATGGCTTTTACAGCACTATCATAAGTCTTATATAACTTTTTGTCTTTAGGTTTGCTCACCAAGAAATCAAACCTATATTCATCCTTCTTAAACTCGCTATTTAAGATTGTATTTAAATAGCCACTTGTAAGGAATGCTTTGTTTGAAATTGATTGCTTCTCCGAAAGGTTGAAACTTAACCCTTTGACTAAATTGCGAGTCCCATTTTGCCATGCGTAATCAAATCTATAGGTAAGCTCATTAATTGTTAGAACATAATCCGGGGTGATTTTTCTTGTTACTAATTCTCCTCCTTTCTTCACTTCTCTCTTAAACTTGTTCGCTAAAAATTTGTCATCGTGCTTAATAAGTAATGACTTTTCTTCAGTATAAAAAGGTACAATGTTCTCTATGAATGATCGCAAAGAATTGAGACCCCCAATATTTGCTAACAAAGGTTCTGAGAATTGAAGTACCGTTTCATCCTCACCTAACACTTTTTCATGAAGGACTCCTAAAAAATCTCTTTTTTCAGATTCATTTGGCAATGGAAACTTGTCTTGCCGGTGATTAAGATTTAAGGCTTTTATCCTAATATTATCAAGATAGCTTTTTAAAAAGGTGATCCTAAATCCTTCATATAGATGGTTGAACCTTTGCAGGTCTAACGAGTATTTGAAATCATATCTATCCGAAGAATGGTAATAGAGCGCCACCCCCACATTGAGCGATTCTCCCAGCCCCGGGGAATGAATATATTTTAAAACACTATATGTGATTTGCTCTCTCATAGTATTGTACCCCGCAACAAATTTAAGTAATCATTACTATTAGTCTGTATTTCAGAGAAATAGTCATATAATATTTTCTTTTCTATTATAGGGACATTTAATTCCGTCAATTGCCCTAAATAAGCATCCAAAAAACGAAAATCTATCTGTCTAAGTTGTGATTCAAAGTCGATAAAATACCCTCGCTTAGTCTTAGTGATTGAATTTGCTAAGTATGAGTGAAAAATGTGATACGGCGCAAACTGAGTAGCTAAATTCTGATTTTTCACATACCTAATGGATTTATTTGTGATATTAAATCCCTTTTCATGATCTATTATGTATGCATAATCCCCTAACAGTAAAATATTAGGCTTGTAGTTAGTCCTATCTCCATTGCATATTAACTGATCAAAGGCAAAAGAAGTATCAATGTCTATCATTCTTGATAATTGACCCTTCTTCATAGTGGGATCAAACCTATACGATCCTTGTATTAATTCACACCCAAATACTATGTCCGTTTCAATGTTTAAAAATGGATACCTTAAAGGTATTGGAATAGTATTAATAAAATCATTAGTTATTTTAAATAAAGCAGGTTCTGGTACTGGCAGGTCGAATTTTGGAGCCAACACACTTCCTAAAACTTCAGACATAGTGGGACATTTACTTTCGCTCCCAAATGGTTTGATAACATAAGATTTATACTCAGAACCAGTCCAAGCTTGAACTACCCAAGGCTGGTTGGCACAATTCTTAGTAATTTGATACTGATAGTTTAAATTATCGTAAAGAGGTAACAATATCAATATTAAGCTTAGTCCAAGCATGGAATCTAATGATTTTTTAGGAAGAATTGAGGATAACGTTTGATAAACTGTAAAAATTTTGGTCTAACATGTATAAAAGCACCTTTCAAGACAAAAAGTCAGAGCCCGTCTGGCTTGAAGACACACCTATCTCAAATTCAACTTAATTGAGTTTTTCATATACTTTTCCAAGGCTCTATTTAAGTTGATCACCAATACCACAAGGTTCCATCATCTAACCTGGTCACAGGTAAATATGACCTTTTGTATTTATGTTTTGCCCCTTCTTCTTCATCGTACTCAACTCCTAGTCCGGGTTTATCTTCCAAATGGATATACCCATTATCAAATGATAATGGATGGCTGAAGACGCTATTCAATTTTTCCGACCCAAATCCAATAAATTCTTGTACCCCGAAATTGGGTGCCCAACTATTAAAATGAGCATGTGCGGCATGGCATATTGGTGATAGATCTGGAGCGCCATGGGGAGCCATCCTTACGTTGTACATGGCGGCAAAATCCGCCATTTTCTTCAATGGAGTAATGCCACCCCCGTGCGTAATGGCTGTTCTTAAATAGTCAATTGTCTGATTAATTATTAAATCTTTGGCATCCCAGACGGTATTAAAAATCTCTCCAATGGCCAAAGGAGTAGTTGTGTGGTTTCTTATTATTTGGTATCCATCCTGGTTGTCCGCCGGTGAAGCGTCCTCAAGAAACATCAAATTAAATGGTTCCAAAAGCTTTCCAAGATGTGCAGATTCTATTGGTGTCAGTCTGCTGTGCACATCATGAACCAATTGTATGTCAAATCCATATTTGTCCCGGGCTTGCTTGAAAAGCCCTGGAATGAAATTCATGTATTTTGATGTGGACCACGGCTGTTCTGGTGGAAGCGGTCGATCACTTTGAAGTTCGAAATAGTCTTTCTTGTCACCTAAGGTCCCATATGTGCCCTCAAGCCCGGGAATAGCGCATTGCAATCGAACAACCTTAAATCCCTCGTCAATAAATTTACCAAGATTATTCACGGTCTCATCTATTGTTTCACCATTGGCATGTCCATATGCGAGAATACCCTCCCTGCTTTTGCCACCAAGCAATTGATAAACCGGTAGTCCGGCAACCTTTCCTTTGATGTCCCATAGGGCCATGTCTACTGATGCAATTGCCGCCATTGTAATTGGTCCTTTCCTCCAATAGGCACCTTTGTATAAATACTGCCAGATGTCTTCTATCTGCTGTGGATCTTTATTGATCAAACAGGGAACGACGTGTTCTTCCAGGTAAGCGACAACAGCCATTTCACGCCCATTTACAGTGGCATCACCGAGCCCATAAATCCCCTCGTCAGTTATGATTTTTAAGGTGACAAAATTTCTTCCCGGACAACTTACAAATACTTTAATCTCTTTGATTTTCATCGTCTAATTTGTCTTTTTTCCACTAAACTGCATCGATCTCGGATGCCATTTTTTTATACTTCCTCACAAATATTCCTCCCACGGAGATCATAACTCCACCAATAAAAATGAAACATAATCGCCCAATTAGGTCGTTTGGTATGAATACTAACAAAGAAAGAAAAGTCCCATAAATAAGACACATGTAGCCCAATAACTTGAACTGAGTGCCGTCGTTACCAGCGTGACCGTGTTCTTTTTCATAATCGACCGGCGTGTTTATTCGATCAAAGAACTGATCCACTTCCTCGTGATATTCTGGAGGAGAGGTTTTCTTAAATATCCTGCTCCCTAAAAACCACAAACTACATATAATGATGTTGCTCATTACCATGAGGATGAACATCGTGTCAATGGATTCTCTGGACGAGAGAGATGCCTTATTTATCAAAGGTAGGATCATATCCGGATCAATATAATTCTGAATAATGAACGAAAGGGCCATGCCAACTAAAACAGTGGACCAACCAGCCCATCTCGGCGTATCTCTAAATATTACTCCCAAAGTGAGAGGAACCATAAATGGGAGTGAAATCATTGCTCCCAACTTCATGTTAATATCGAATAAATTCATCCCCTTCAGTTGACTGAAGAATACTGCGGAAAGAATAACTAATCCTCCAAGTACTATAGTGGTGAGGTGAGAAGCAAACATTAACTCCTTATCTGAAGCCCCTATCCTTAAAATTGGATGATAAAAGTTTCGAACAAAAATTCCCGCATTTCTATTCAATGTACTGTCCATGGAAGACATGGTTGCTGCGAAGATTGAACAGATCATAATACCAATCATACCCGTGGGAAGAAGCTCCAGACCCATAGCCAGGTAAATGCCATCAATTGCTTTATCTCCAAGGGGTTTTAATGCTTCAATAGCGGAGATGTCTGGGAAAATAATAGATGCGGTCATCGGCGGAATAAACCAAATAATCGTGACAGTAAAGAATAAAATAGAAGCCATTAAGGCAGCCTTACGGGCATGACGGCTATCCTTCACCGCCAAAAATCTATAGCCGTCATTAGTATTGTTGACGGAAAACATTTGTTTCATAAACGAAGCAACAACCCAAAGCCAAACGATGTTAGAGTCTGCCAGTTCTGACCAATTGAATTGATGTGATGGCAATTGAGTGACAAATCCCTCAATTCCTCCAACCCGTTTTAGCGATAACAAGGCCATGACAATAGCAATTGGAACCATGATCATTAATTGCATGAAATCACTGGCCACAACCGCCCATGATCCTCCTAAAAGTGACATTACCAATACAGCTATGCCAACACTAAGAATAGTCAGGTTCATATCCACGCCGAAGACGGTAGAGACAATTATGCCCAGGCTATAAAGCCAAACTCCCCCATGTATAAAACCAAAGGGGACTACCATCCAGGTAAAAAATTGTTCATTCACTTTACCGAATCGATCCCTTACTACTTCGATTGCTGTTACTACTCGAGTTTGTCTAAAGCGCTTGGAAAAATAGAGCCAGCTCACAAAAAAGCCCAGGCCATTTGCGAAGTAAACTACAAATATGAAAGTTCCGGTTTCATACGCTTTGCCTGCTGCCCCAGTATAAGTAACTGCACTGATGAAGGACATAAAGGTCGTCGCTCCCACAAGCCACCATAACATGCTTCCTCCACTTCTAAAATAATCGCTTGTGCTCTTGTTAAACTTCTTAAAAACGAATCCTATCACCATCATCAAAATGAAATAGGTAACGATTACCGCATGGTCGTAAAAAGAAAGCATATGACTCTATCTAATCGAGTGTTTAAATTGGTCGACCAATCACTGGTCAACTAATATGCAATTTAGTATATTTACCTTGCTTTTCAACCTTCAACCTTACCCACATGTCTATTCGAAGCTTATTGGTTTGCTTATTTACTGTCTTACCCATTTGCAGTGTACTACTGGTACTTGCTTAAGAAGATGGTATGTACCGAGCTTGTATCAATTCAAGGAATGGATCAAAGAGATAATCAAAAGGACAATAAATGGATAGAAAATTAAAAGTATTAATCTCCGGAACCGGATTTGCCGGACAAGGCCATGCGGATGCGTTCCGGGCGGCTAACACTGAAGTAGTTGGTATCGTTGGCAGAACACCAAATGTCGTAGCTGAAGTGGCTAAAAAAATGGATATACCCTACTCCGGTACAGATTGGCATCAAGCATTGAAAGATTGCCAGCCGGATATCGTTTCCATTGCAACTCCTGGTGGTGCTCATTACGAACCAATAAAAGAAGCAATTGGGTTTGGCTGTCACGTGTTTAGCGACAAGCCACTGACAGACACCGGAGAATCAGCATTAGAGTTGTACGAACTTGCGAAAGAGAAAAATGTAAAAACGGCGTTTGCTTCCAGCTTTCGCTATATGCCACATATTCAGCACGCTAAACAACTGGTTGCAGATGGAGCGATCGGTGAACCTGTGGAAGTTGAGTGCATATCGCATTTTAACCTGGAGCGGGACATTCCTTTTGGCTGGTCACATCGAAAAGAAGATGGTGGCGGTCGTCTGAATAACAACTTCACCCACATAATGTCCATTGTTACATCCGTAATCGGCGAAAAAATCCTGTCGATAATGGGGGAAGTGCGTGACGACCTTGGCAAGGCTCCTATTGTTGAAGGTGTGCATAATTTCAAAACGAGAAGAAACTTTATTCCTAAAGACCTGGACGACCCCTTACTTAAATGGGGAGAAAGTAATGTCGAGTGGTCTTATACCGTACTGGCACAACTGGAAAGTGCAATTGCCACCAAACCAGTTTCTGTTTTGTTCAAACACGGTGGACTAAACCCCAAGTTTCATGAAAACCATATTGTGTTTTACGGCACAAAAGGAGCGATTTTCATTGAAGG
>Ga0316189_10002392_pt1 | contig 18493 bp, 12 predicted proteins | sample LowCovwburrow_MG_FD_204930 | JGI IMG/M metagenome (GOLD analysis project Ga0316189, IMG submission 204930) | Coastal sediment microbial communities from Maine, United States - Lowes Cove worm burrow | ecosystem: Environmental > Aquatic > Marine > Coastal > Sediment | place: USA: Maine...
CCATAAAAAAATCCAGACATATCCCCGTATTCCAAAGGGTCGGATTCAGTTTCAGTTTCACCAAACTCATCGAGGTGGGGGATATTAAAGACCTGTTCGAACGATACTGGTGAAACAAACCCATAAATGCTGAACCCACTATCGCCTTCTTTGTCGGAAACAATCTCCATGTCTAAGAGCTCTTCTAGGGAGCTGTTAAATAATTTTCTCTCATCACCTTGAAAAGCTAAGCAATTACTGCAAACTAGGATGAGTAAAGAACTCAATTGGTTTTGCATATCTCCTTCCTTAATATCAAAAATTAATCAGAGGTCCTGAATTCAAGCAGGTGTTCTGATTTTAGTCTGCAAAGGGTGTGCCGCTGTGGCAACGATAGAATAGAATTTTCCAAAAATTCACTATAAAAAAATGACACTTTTCTTTTGTCACCGCCTATATTCTTTTATCGGCAAATTTTCGCGTGACTTGAAAGAAACCGTCGTCTAGTTTTGTGATGCGTACAAACCTTCGGTCAAAATCACAGGTTGGAACAGGCTCTAAACCGCTCGAAAATAAGCAGCTTAGCATCTTGGAATCGTGAGAAAGGCCATCGGATCAATTGACCATAACCAGCCTTCGCCGGCTACACTTCCTCACGGCGTCAAGGTTCGGAGGATCGGGGACCGATGGAAGGGGAGAGGAAGCGGGAGCCAAGACCCCCGCTTCCTCTCCCTTTGAACTCGGTTCTTCCGGACTGCCACCTACTGGGACTCCTTCCTGCCCTTCACGGTCAGAGCATTGACCATGTCCTTGTGTTTTGATTGGCGCCGAAAATCTTCTACGCGGAGCTGATGCGGCGAGGCTGGCCCGCGAGCCAGCGGTCCGGTTTCGGGAAAGGAATGGCGGCAAGGTAAGACGTAAAACCTGTGGTGGTCAATCCGCTGTGGCTGCCGATGGTGCACAACACCAGATGGGTGTAGACCACCGTGGGATTGAGAATCCCGAGGAATGCGACTTCCGTATGCGTTATCCACTCCATTGTTATCTCGTTTGTGTCTTGTTATGGGTTGTGCTTAAGCAGACAATCCCGCTCCTTTGCGGCACTTTCTGCCGGTTGGCGCGGTGAAGAATGCCGATGGCTGCATTGAGAAAAAGACAACCTCCTCAGGACAGACGCGTTAATATAGGTACAAGGCGTTACGGCGCCTGGACCACTGGGACAAAGCAGACTTGTTATGGTACAGCCAAACATCATCCTGAGACCAGGCAGACCCGGGGATATCAATACGGTTGCTGCCATGTCTCGCGACCTGGTGGAAACCGGTTTGAGATGGAAGTGGACTCCCTTTCGCATCAACCGTTTACTGAGCCATCCACATGCCCAGCTACTGGTGGCGGAGTCATCACACGATAAAGTGGTCGGCTTCGCCATCATGGAGTACCACCGCAACCACGCTCACCTGGACCTGCTCGCGGTGGCGCCCGCTTATCGCACTTTGGGCCTGGGTCGGCGTCTGGTTGCCTGGCTGGAGACATCGGCACTGACAGCCGGCATCGGCAAGGTTACCCTGGAGGTTCGGGCGGGGAGCACGGGTGCTCGCGCCTTCTACTACAGTCTGGGATTCCAGCAGGTCGCCGTCATACCGGGTTATTATGAAGGTCAGGAAACTGCGGTTCGGCTAGTCCATCAACTCGGTCAGGAGCCGGAGAACGAGGTCTACTGGCAGCGCGAAATCGATGCCATGCTGGAACGCGCAACCAGCCATTAAGGCACCAACCCCACACCAGGACAAGAAAGTGTTGGCAGGGCTGGTTCTTTCTGGGAAAATGGGTCCCGAGGAGGTGCTCCCATGTTTCAGTTAGAGACCGAACGCCTGTACATCCGTCGCTGGCAAGCCGAGGACGTTACGCCTTTCCACGCCATCACCGGCGACGTGGAAATGATGCGCCACATCGGCAGCGGTGACGTCTGGTCTCTGGAGAAAACCCGCGGCTGGATAGAAAGACAACTGGCCATGCACGAAAAGCAGGGCTTTGGCCGTTGGAAACTGGTCCTCAAAGAGACCAACCAGTTGGCCGGTTTCTGTGGTGTGGCCTATATTGGGACCACCGAAGAAGTTGAGATCGGCTGGTGGATTGCGCGTCCGCTCTGGGGCAAGGGTCTGGCGTCAGAGGCCGCTGTGTTTGTCAAGAACTATGCCCTGGGTGATTTGGGCATTTCCCACCTTATCTCAGTGTGTACGCCTGAGAATGTGGCCTCCTTGAGAATTATGCAGAAGATCGGACTCCGACTCCGCGAGAAAACAACGGCCGAGAAACTGGGACTGCCCCACGGTGATCTCCCCGTGATTGTCTATACCTCAGAACCCAGGGACGAATGATCGACTCGGTCCAACATCAGGCCGAACCAGGGTGAACATCTACGCCAACGGCTTTGCCTCTGAGAAGGCTTCGCGCCAGAGGGGAAGCTGAGCTGCGCTCTCAATCTCAATTTCCTTTCTTATCAACAGGCGATAAAAATGGTATACTTATAGATTGGCCTTATTCTTCTCGCATGACTTAAGATTTCAATCAGTTGGATACGTCCGATTTGACTCTAGGGCAAATCGGAAATCGTTTCGATGGCTTGACCAGTGAACGTCCCTTAGGTACTGGTGCAATTCGGTCTTTCGCAAATGGTCCATTTCTCCCTTTTTTTGGGCGTATTGAGATCCAAAAGGTGGCAGTTTTGTTTTGGCTTGTCCTTTTACTTATGGATCCTTCAAGCATCCAATTTTCGAAACCTCATTCCATCGGTGTGTTCGTTCATTCCCTGCCAGACGGCTCTCATTTGCGCAGATTAGGCATGCAAGAGGGTGATGTCTTTGTTTCATGGAGACGGGCTTGCTCGACAAGACAGGACGATGTGCTTCAGGGTGATCTGAAGGATCCTTTCGATTGGATGTGGATGATAGAAGAACAAGCCCAACGGGGAACGATTTACTTGATCGGGTTCAGAAATGGCCAACCCATGGAGGTTGAGGTTCCCAATACACATTGGGATGCAAAAACCCGACCCGTGATGAACCTGGCGGATAGCGAGCTTTTTCGAAGGGCCACGGATTTGCTAGAAGCTGACAGGATTGAGGAAGGTCTTGTCCTCTTCGACCAGCTGAATGCGGATCCTTTTTGGAAAAACTACCAACTGGGTCGTCTTTTTTTTGGCAAAAGGGCAGTGGATCGGGCGGCTTACCACTTTCAGTCCGCGAAGGCTAACCCCAAGGTATTGGGCAGAATCTATTCGATCCTCGAGCTGGGACGTAACGCCAGGCGCGCCAGGAGAGTTGAGGAGTCCCTTGAATTCTTCCTGGAAGCTCTACAGTTGGTAAATGCGACGTATGGTGATTGCCTGTTAAAGATTCGTCCGTTGAATCTTCTAACAAATACCTATTGGCGCTTTCCTCGCATGGCATTGGCCGAGCTTGCCATTGAGCGGGCGCTGTCTTTAAACCAACGATTCGCCCCTGATAGCCTGGCCCATGCAAACTCATGGAACGAAGCCGGACTCCTTCTTCTGGAGCAAGAGGATTTCGAAGCTGCCAGGGAACACTTCTCCTGCTCTTTACGTATCCAGGAAGGCCTTGGCTTGGAGAGCCTTCTTATGAGCCACACGATTTCAAATCTTTGTATCATTTACATTCGACTCGGTCACTGGGAGAAAGCGGAACAATTGGGCCAACGGGGGTTGGCCATCAGGCTGCATTTGTCTCCGAATAGCACCGCTGTTGCCGCCAGCCTGAACAACCTGGGAATTGTGTCGCAAGAGCTCGGCAAGTTTGCTGAGGCCGAAGAGTATTTTTTGCGTGCTGCAGAGATTCGCGAGAGTGCCTCTCCAGGATCACTGTCCCTGGCGGGGATCTACCATCAACTGGCCAGCCTCTCCTTTCAACGGGAACTGTTTAAAAAAGCGGTTGCATACGAGGAACAGGCACTGGGCATCGCGCATCAATGGCCTGATAGCCAACACTTGGGCCGCATGCTAACCGCCATGGGCATGATCTATCACAAAATGGACGATCTGGTCAGCGCCGAATCATATTACAAACAAGCCTTGGACATTCAGGGAAAAAGGGTCGAGAGAGGCATGACGAATGCCCTCTATCTCTACCGACTTGCACGGGTTTGCAGCGACGCTGGCAAATTGGACGAAGCGGAGCACTATTATCGCAAAGCTTATGCCATAGTAGAGCCACTTATTCGCGTGCGCAATTCGCCTGGGATCAAATTCATTTACAATCTCTATAGAAACTATGCCGCTACGTTACTGGAAATGGGAAATCAAGAAGTGGCCTTCGACATTCTAGAACGCTTGCGTGCTCGGAAACTCCTTCAGGAAATGGCAGAGAAGGAACTTTTTATCAGGGAAGTACCAACCGAGGTATTCGAGGAACAGGAGGCGCTTGGTGCCCGATACAACCGCCTCCAAGCACTCGCCTGGCAGACAAAACCACGACCAAGAGACGAGCAATTTCAAATGGAATCTTTGCAGCAGCAGCTACGCGACATCCGCATCCGCCTGGCTGATCTTCGAGCTCAGGTGATCGAGGCTTCGCCTCGTTATGCAGATCTGCGCTACCCGACTCCTTTAAGAATGACAGAAGCCCGTAAAATCCTTACACCGGGCAGCCTGCTTCTCAGTTACCTCGTTACAGAAAAAAAATCTTATCTTGTCGCTCTCGGCCACGACGGTTTTAAGCAAACAGTTACCATTCCCATCGGTGAAGAGGAATTGGAGAGACGGGTTCAGTTTCTGAGAAACGGCCTCACCAGGCCTCAATCCGGATCGCTGGTCGCACGGCAGGCTCTCGACCAGCTATGCACGGATTGGTATCGAGATCTCATAGAACCAATCGACGAAGCCTTGGTCCAAGCCAGGCGTTTGATTATTATCCCTGACGGCCCGCTATGGCAACTTCCTTTTGGTGCCTTGGCAAAATCGGAGGATGGGAGCCTGAAAAGGATTGGCGGCTGGAAGCCGTTTTCCATTGCGGGATCTGCAACGCTGTATGCATATCTGCAGGCAAACAAACAGACCCGCTCAGGTTTGGAAATCGCTCTGTTTGGCGACCCGATCTACGGTCAGACACAGAATGGGGCGGATGAACGGGGTCCCGCCATCCACCTGACGGGGGATGTTCGCTCCCTTCAAGCTGGGTTGACCCGCTTGGAGGCTTCTGGAGATGAGGTGCGCGGGATTGCCCAGCTGTATCAAAAGAAACGCCTCTTTTTAAGAGAAGAAGCCAACGAACAAGCGTTCAAGTCACTGGATTCCAAGGTTGGAATTATTCATCTAGCAGTGCATGGTGGGTTCGATTCTCAACACGACACTGATTCGTGGTTGGCCTTATCTGCACCTGAAGATTCGTCCCTCTCGGGTGAAGACGGTGTCTTACAGGCCTGGGAGATTTTTGCGGGCCAACACCTCGAGGCTGACCTGGTGGTCCTCTCCGCTTGTGATACCATCGGAGAGAATGAAGGCGGCGAAGGGCTCCAGGGTTTGGTCCGCGCCTTCCAGTACGCGGGAGCGCGCACCGTGCTGGCCAACCTGTGGCAAGTGTCAGACGAAGCCTCGGCTGTATTCATGACCCGCTTTCATAAGCATCTGAAGTCAGGCTTGTCCAAAGATGAGGCTCTTTGCTCAACCCAGCGGTTCTTTCAGAAGGAGCCCATCCAAACAGTTAATAGGGGGTTGTCTCGATGGTGGTCGCAAAAAGTGGAGCACGATGCCTCCCACCCCTTCTATTGGGCAGGATTCCAACTGATTGGACCGTGGGACTGAACCCCAGGAGGGACATTTGGTGATACGACAAGAAGCGTTCCATTTGCTGACCGATAAAGCGTACACGCTTGCATGTTTCCTGCATTCCGAGCGAGATCAGGCCAAACAATTGGTAGAACAGGCCGTGACCTTGTTGCCAGCCACCTTTCAAGAACGCAAACCCAAGGGCCGCAACAAAACGGCTATCCGTCGCTCCTGCTTCAACGAGAGCCAGTGGTTACAGCACCTGGTCCTTTATTTATCCGAACACTTGGAACGGGAAAAGGAGCGGGATCAGCTACCGACCCAAGCCGATTTGATCAAACGCTACCTCAAGCTTTTGGTGCAAATTTGCGTCCCAAAAACGGTTCTCTACGTGACTGTCGGATTGACCCGTCTGTGTTTTCACTTTTCCACCGCAGAAAGTGGCCTCCTTCTGGAGCAGCTGGACGGTGGCCGCATCGTGGAAGATGCGTCAATCAACCGCATCAAAGGCAACCTGCAAAAACATTTGAGAGAACGTTTTGGAGACCTGCTGCAAGAGTCCGTCGGGCCTAACCGTGAGAGGTTATTTGAGTCTATTCCCAACCCGGAACCCTGGCTGCATCTGGTCACGGCTTGTCTCGAGCAACTCACCCCCTGGGACACCACCTGTGACCGGGAAAAATGTGATCTCCACAGGAGCCATCAGATCATTCACTTGCCCTGCCTACAGGCCTTATGCCAAGAACTTTCGTTACCCAATCCACTTTCTCGGCTAAGATTGCCTCAAGGAGCGGAGATGGGCAAAAATGACATGGACGAATCACCCGGTTTGGAAGGCATGGTTCCCGAGGAGCGCGACACGCTTTATAGCCGCTATTCATGGGTTGTTCAAATGAGGCAACGACATGTACCCAATGACCTGACGATCAAAGTGGATGGGACGCCAATCAGGCAATGGATGACTGAGGAGAATCAGCAATGCGAGCTCGAGTTGAAGGAAACCGATCGCATGATTGAAATCTGGTCGACCCAACCGCCCATACCCCTGGCTGTTTTCCCCATCGGCGATGGGGACGAGATCATGTCCATTCGCCTTGGAAAAGGAACCGTTCTGAAGCTGGAGCTTCATGCCGATCCCCGAACAATTCAAATGGTCTTGAAACCTTCGTTGCGCCTTAAGTTTGAACGGCTGTTGCGGACCTGGAAGTACGCCAAGGCAATGGTGACTGCCTCTGCCTTGACCATCGGTCTTGTGACAAGTTTTTTCCTGGGTTCTTTTTGGCAATCTACTTCCCTAAATCGTGGCATTCACCTGAGACGGTCCATAGAAATTCCCACCATTCCTACCTGGGATGAGCAGTTGCAACAATACGACCGCGCAGCTGCCAAAATTCTGTTCGCGCGCGGGGAATACCTGTTTGGCAAATATCCTGAACTGGCCGAGGAAGCCCTATTGACATTGGAGGCCGCCTATAAACCATCTGTTTCGGACAACGATCTCGCCGAGGAAATCCTCAAGCGGCTGATCTTCCTCGCAGGCATATTGGGCGACCAGGAAAAAGTCGATTTCTACCAGAACCGCCTCTCAGACTTGCAAGACCTCCCTCCCTGATTGGTCAAAAAGTAAATTCGTCTGTTGAGGGCTTTCGAAATGGCTCCTTTAAGCGCAACAAGAGCAGACCCGGATTGTCGTCCTCGTTGAAACCGGAGGCTTCTATGAGCGCGCGGGTTGCTGGATCGGTCACATATTGCTGCCAATCAACCGGGTCAATGGCCCGAACCAATGTGTTTTGATCCGTATGATTCATATAGATGAAGTCGGACTTCAGGCTGGCGCCGAGGAGGTTCCCGTTGAGATCATAAACATCAAATGTCCAGCCCATTTGAACAACCACCAGTTTGCCCACCTGGCGTATTAATAAGTTGGCATGCTTGGGTAATATCTCTTGACGCATTTTGCGGTAGGGGTCGCTTACTTGATCCAGTTCGGCCATATCATCGCGATTCAAAAATATTTTGGGATCTCTCTGAATTCCTTCTCCCAAGCGTTTGATCAGTTGTCCCCGCGCATCATATACTTCCACGTGTGTTTGATAAGGCGAACCGAGCCAGAAGCGTCCCTCAATACAAGCAAAAGCAGTATAGGCTTTGCGGGGCACGCCCTTGTCTGCCGCCCTTTCTACGATGGGGAGACGTTTACCGAAGGCCGCAGTCACCGTTTGCTTTGCCTGGCTGGGGTCCAGGATCACAACGAGCGGGGCATCAGCATTTTGGCTGGGGAACCTGACCAGAACGAGTTGATCTTTTTGCAGCCAACTAAAGGCATGCCTCACGGGAAAGGTGAAACCATCGGCCATCAGGCGATTCCGGCTCGCAACCCGGCCCGAAACATCAAATAATTGGATGTCTCCACGGGCGGCATCGGCCACGCCTAAAAGTCCGTCATAGCATCGCTCGATTAATTTGGGATACTGGAATTGGCCCGGACCTTGGCCTTTTCCGCCAAATGCATTCAAGAAGCCGCCATCTCGAGAGAATTGGTAAACCTTGGACGTGTATTGGTCCAGAACGTACCATGAATTCTCGAGAAAGGTCAGGTCTGTCGCTTCGCCAAACGTGGAGGTTTCCCCGGCCTCAAGGCGGATAAAAGCGCTGGGCTCAAAGAGCTGTTCCAAATGAGAGGCGCGTGAGATTTGGTCGCGCCCGGCTTCGCTGACGGCGTGGGCCTTGGGGAATTCCCACTTGGAAGATGCCGTGGACACCTGAAGGTTTTCGTGTGAAAGCCGATCATCGCCACAATTCAGCAGGCATAGCGAGCATACAAAGGCAAAAAAAAATCGATTCATGACGTTTCTCCATAATAGGTTTGGAAGAAAAGGAGGCCGGGGGCACCTCCTTTTCATGGCCTCAATTACAGGATGATGCCCAAGCATGGCTCAGCTACGCACTGTTGGTTGCCCCAGGGAATACATGCCATCACATACCATCCATGGGCGCTACCTTGACTGATCCCACAGCACCACTCAAAATTGGGTTCCTTGTCGGCGGAGGAAGCGGTTAGGGGCGCCGCACCGATAGCCAGGCCCAGGGAAAGGATCAAAATAATTGCTGCTTTTTTCATATCATTGACTCCATAGTTCAGTTTTAGCGACTTGCTGCCGCGTGGATAACAGACTCGAGTTTTTCTTCGAGTTTGCTAATTGCGGGGGCCAGAGTGTCGTCCGATGTGGAATGGTAGGACGCGATAACTTCACCTTTGGTCTTGTCTACCAGGGCGATGACAGATGCGCCAAAGCCGGCCTGGCCCCTATGTTCTTCTAAGAGAATTGGATAATTCACCTTACCCAAACGCTTTAATCTTTTGAGATACATTTTGTTCTGACCGTGAACCACAAGTAAAAAATCCACCCGGTCGCCAAATCGTTGGAACCAGTTGGCAACGTGGACCAGATCCCGATCCGTGCAGGTGTTGCAGGTAAGCTCTGAAAAATAATAGATTAAGGCGTAGTCACCCTTGAAATCGGCCTCCGGGTCAAAGCGGCCATGGGGTTCCAGATCTAGGAGTGCGGAATAATCATAGGGTCTGCTCGTGAAATCCACGACTTGTGAGTAGTCGGGTTGAAGGGTGGACCACACCCCAAAGGCGAGCCCGCCGACGAGTACAGTCCATATGAGCCATCGCATAGTTTTCTCCTTGGTCTGACCAGAATTGCCTTATATGGGCCATATTCTAAATGTCAGAGATTCCTTTCGGAATAACCCAAGGAACAGAAATATTGTTATACGCCTGCAGGACAGGGAGACGTAGGGTGGGATTCGACAGGTTGGAAGGATCTCCTCCTGCCCTTCCACAGAACATCTGTCAGAGCCATCGCGTTTGCGGATGGACACAAACGTTACCTTGTACCGTCTAACTCAATCTGGTTGGCGTTGTTGCTTCAATCTGTGAAACGTTGGCCAAAAGGGTCGAGCCTATTCGCAAGCCAGGCCGATGGCGTCATGGATGGTCAGCACGTCCAAGACGGTGATCCGGCCATCGCCATCCACGTCGCCGAGCTCACCCGGACCGGCCCAGGCCGCAATGGCGATGGCCACGTCCAACTCGCTGATCTGCTCGTCGCCGTTGAGATCCAAGGGACAGGGTGGCACGGGCGCATGTGTGATACGCAGGAAGTAGACGTCCTGTTCACCATTGAAAGTAGCCGTATAGGCGATATCCACACCTTCGTTATCGGAACGCATATCGTAGTAGTCACCTATCTTGTTCTGGCCCGGGTAACCCAGACTCGGGTCGAAACTGGGGCTGACCGCCACATTTTTGCGCCAACTGCGGCCACCGTCTTCGGAATAGGAATAATACAGTTCGCTCATGTGCGTGCCTGGGTTGTCCCGAGTATCGTTCCAAACCGCATCGATCCGACCGTCCGGCGCAACCGACATAGTAGCGAACCACTGCCAGTTATCACCGGAGTCGTCGTTGATGCGCACTGCGTTGCTCCAGTTCATGCCGCCGTCTTCGCTGCGGGCAAAAGACACGTCCATGGGGTCCGGGCCCGGCGGATTAACCGAGCACAACAGGTACACATTGCCGCCATTGGGCCCATCGGAGCGGTCCACACCCACATCGGCCTGACCCAAAAGTCCACCCGGGTTGGGTCCCGAACTCGAACCGATGCTGCCACCCAAATCCACTGCGGCCGTGAAGTCGTAGGCCACGGGCTCATTAGGGTCCTGTAGCGTGCTTGATTTGATCACCACAAAGCCCGCACCCGCGATAAACAACTCGCCGTTTTTACCCACCGTCATCGTGCCCCAGCGTGGGCTCGTTGGCACGGGTTCGCAAGCCTCGTAACTATCGCCGGTATCGTAGGACCGGGTCATGTCATCCCCACAGGTCGTGAACTGCACGTTCCACACAGAATAGATGTTGCCGTTACCCATACCCGCCGTCTGATCGATGCACATCCACTGCTTGTCGCCACCAAAGGCCGGTGTGCCGCCATCCCAGGTCTTGCCGCCGTCGAAACTGCGAAACACGGAACATTGAAAGTTGCCCGCCAGGCTGTTGTAGTAGAAAACACCCTGGCTGTCTGCCGCCAGAACCGGATCTGAACGGAAGGTTCCATCCTCAATAGCGCCGGGAAAGGTCCAACTGCCGCCACGGTCCTGGCTATAGGCCCAGCCCGCTTCTCGGAAGTTGCTGGCGATGGAGTCGAACTGTCGCCAGCCGATTACCATTCTGTTCCGGTTACTGGGGTCGACCGCAATACTGGGTTCATTGGCCGCATCTCCCACAATGTTGTTGCCCTGCGCGTCTACATTCACCTGAACAGAAATATTCGCGCCACGAATCACCCTGCGACCCGGGGATCGATCCTGTGGCATTTGTGTCGCAGGCGGTTGGGCGGGAACCTCACGGTGGCCATCACTAGCGGACTGATCTACACCATCGCCCGTAATTGCGAATATCGAGAAGAGCAGTACTGTCATCGCCGTCATGTTCCCCATCCTTTCCCACCAGTGGTCTCAACTATCATAAACGAAACAAACACCGCAGCGCGGAATAAGTTACGCGCGTACCGAAACTGAAAAGGCCGATACGGGGCGCTTCCTCCCTTCGCCTGGATGGTGGGCCTGCTCTATAGGCTGATGTGTGATGATGGTTACACCAGCCCGCTTCCGGCGGCTGGACTTTAGGTAAATGAACCGGACACCTTGACTTTCCAATTTCAGATCCTTAATATTAAAGAGTTATAGCATTATTTTTTGGGCCCCTCCACCTAACCATATCCAGGCACAACTTGGACCGATTAACGGTCCGACACTTTTTGGCTCGTGAGCTATTTTCGGGAGATTGAGATGAGACATCATCGCTGGCATTATATTTTCTCTTTTCTGTTTTTGGCTTTTTTTACTTCGGCGCAAGACCCTTGCATTGCGCCCGACGACGGCACCGGTACCGTCAACCTGCCGCCGGAAGGCTGCCCCTACCTTTCGGCAGATGAACTTCACATGATTATTGACGGCTTGCCCGCAGGTACCGAAATCACGGTCTCTGCCATTCACCAGGAGTTCTTTTGTCCGGGTGGTGGCAACCATTGCGGTACCCCAGGGGGTAGCTTGGGCGGCGAAACTGAGCAATTCCAGTCGATTCTGGTTTTGGAGATGAGAGGAACAGGCGAATTGGAAGGGTTCCAGCGCACCATCTCGCTCCCTGCCGGAGTGGAAACCCACACCGGCCCACGGGACCCCGCCTCCCCGGTTCAGAGCTTTGCCACGGAAATGTTCCAATTGCAAGGCGTGCTTCCCCCGGGAGACCCGGATTTCCAGGGTCTGCAAATTATAGCAGGGACCAACTTTGGCTTGCCGAGTCCAGGACACACGACCCTGATTAGAAATGAGGCTGGCGATTTTCAAGTTGACAGTTTCTTTGATATCTCCTACGCCATCGACTTTGTCGGCGAAGTTGGAGGCCGACTCGATGGCTTGGCGGGTATCACCATGGGTACAGTTCGTATGGGCCCCCCCAGTGGGGTCACCGTACCACGTAACGGACCTTGTATCGTTGATGACAATGGTCTGGGCACGGTCAACCTGCCACCCCCTTGCCCGTATATCGGGCCTCCCATACCACCGACCATCAACGATCTGCATGGCTTGCCGCCCGGTTCTACCATTGAGGTGGTTGTGGTCCACCAGGATTTTGTATGTCCCGGTCCTGTTTGCGGAACTCCTGGCGGAACGCTTGGCGGAAGTGTGGAGACCTTTGACTCCAACCTGTTGCTCAACTTCCGAGGAACCGGTGATTTTGCCGGCTTCAGCCGCCTGTTGGTGGTTCCGGTCAACACCGAGGTGCATACCGGGCCTGTTGTTCCTGGCAGTCGCGTGCAAGATTTCCCCACCGAAATGTTCCGCCTGGAGGGTGAGATCTTCGGTGATCCAGACTTTGACTCCCTGCGCATCACTGCTGGCGCCGACTTTGGTATGCCCAGTCCTGGTCATGCTACCCTGACGCGCTTGCCCGACAATACGTTTAATGTAGACAGTTTCTTCGATATCGATTTTCAAATCCAATTTGAAGGGGCGCCCGGCAGTATTCTCAGCGGTGTGACTTCCAGCGCGCAACTCAGCCATCGCATGGGCACTGGCGAGAACCCGCCCCCACCGCCCACCGGGCCCTGCGAACTGCCCGATGATGGCACCGGAACGGTAAACCTGCCACCGGATTGCCCGTATGTCAGTCAGGAGAGCGAGACGGTTAGATTGGGAACCTTGCGCGGCGTCGGCGGCGATATCAATGTCTTTGTGGTACACGAGAGCTTCGACTGCCTTGACGATCCAGAACATTGCGGCATTCCGGGCGGCAGCCTGGGTGGTGAGACTGAAGATTTTAACTCAGCTCTGATTTTTAGCCTGGTTGGCACGGGCGCACTGGAGCATTACAGCAGGACCCTTGTTGTGCCAACCCTGGTCGAAACCCATACGGCACCAAGAACGCCGGGACAACCCGTTCAATCCTTCTCTACGCGGATGTTCCGACTCGATGGTCAGATCACCGATGATCCCGATTTCAACCTGTTCCGGGTAACCGCCGGCGATGATTTCGGCCTGCCAAGTCCTGGCCGCACTACCTTGACCCAATTGCCAGGCGGCGGCTTCAATGTGGATAGTTTCTTCGATATTACCTACAACATCGAATATGACGCCACGGCCAGCGGTCCGCTGATGGGTATTTCCGGGAACACGGTCGCCAAACACCGCGTGAATACGGGCGAGCGCCGTGTCCACCACCAGCCCTGCTGTCCGCCGACGATCAACGGCGCCATCAACCTGCCACCGGTTGAATGTGAGTACCTGTCACCCGATGAGGTGCACATGATCATTGACGGCCTGCCGCCTGGCGCCACCATTGAGCTGGACGCCTCTCACGAACAGTTCATCTGTCAGAACCCAGACCCCGACGGGCTTTGCGGCGAGCCGGGTGGAACCCTGGGCGGTCGACGCGAGGTCTTCGACTCGATTGGCCGTTTGCAGTTCAAAGGCATCGGTGTTGATCTGCTCTGCTTGATCCGAGAACTGGAAATCCCCCTGCTTGTGGAAACCCACAGCGGGCCAATGAGTTCCATGGTCGACACCGAAATTGTTGCCCTGGATCTGAGGGCTATGGCCGGAGAGTTGCCGCCGGGCGACCCGGATTTCGCCGTATTGTCTATGACCGGTGGCACGGCCAACGGCTTGGACAGCCCGGGGCGGGCCATGCTGACACGCCTCCCCGACGATACCTTTGTGGTTGACAGTTTCTTTGATATTACCTATCAGATCAATTTCGAAGGAGCCGTGGGTGGTATCTTGGAAGGCATGGCGGGCACCACCGAAGCCAACATCCGGATGCAGGTCGGTGATCGCAAACCGTTCCGCAAACAGGCCCCGTTCTGGCCAACCCAACTATCGATTTTGAAGTTTGTTCCCGTGGTCAACACCCTGGATGAACTGAGTCGATCGCGTTAACCCGTGGCCCGGTGCGCATGGCGCATTGGGCCGCTTATTTCCTGACCAGGCGAAGTAGGGCGGGCACCAGGAAAACCGAGACGAGGGCGCAGGTCAGTACGCCGCAGACCACGAGCAGGCCGAGCCGTGCATTGGCGGGTACCTGTGACAGATAAAGCAGGCCAAAACCCGCAGCCAGGGCAAAAGCGTTGATAAAATTAGCTGGCGCGGTCTGAGCCACGGCACCATCCAGCGCGTCTTTGGCAGACAGGCCCTGTTTGCGCAGCAATGCCTCGCGATCAAGCAGGTGTACCGCAAAGTCTACACCCAGACCCAGGGTCATGCCGGCAAACATGGAGGTTGCCACCCCAATCGGGACGGCCAGAACGCCCATTGCCGCAAAGCTGAGGCCCACGGCGATGGCACTCGGCAGGAGCACCAACAGGCCACGACCCAGCGAGCGGTTCAGCAAGGCGGCAACCAGGAAAACCCCCAACAGGGAAAAGCACAAAGACCGGTATTGGGTAGTAACAATGCCTTCGATCAGGGTTTGGCTAACGGCCAGGTCACCGGCCAGGGTCAAATTGATCGCCATGGGCGCCAGCAACTCCGCCTCCAAACCATCCAGCACGGTCATCAGGTCAGCCACCTTGCGGAAATTTGCATCTCGAACAAAAACGGCCATCAAGCCCTTGCGGAATGATGCATCAACCACCTGGCGCAGCCTTTCTTCGCCGCGAATAAAACGGAACTTACTCCACAGGGAGAGAACTTCGCGTGTGTTCTGCGGTAAGACGCGCGCATCTGCTTGTTCGGGGTGCAACATGAAGCCGGTGGTTTCCAGGTAATTATTGGGGCCCAACACACCGCCTACGTCTGCCTGTTGCAGAAGGCGTTGCTCGAATTGCTTTACCCGACTTAGGATGGCAGGGTTGGCAAAGGGTGTAGCGGTGATGGTGACCTGAGCCATGGCCTCGGGTTTGGGACGCAGCCAGAATTTGGGTGAACCCGATCGCTTGGGGGTTGTTACCGCAATGTGTTCACCTTCCCTTCTGGCCGAATCAATATAGGCCTTCCATTGTCGGGGTCTTGTGGCCCGTGAGGCTGGCCCAGGCAGATCAGAGGGTTCCTGCAGCACAAATTGGATTTGCCTGCCCACCAGCTGTTGCGGATCTTGCAGTAGATCTCCGGGCAAAAGATGGAGGTGTCCACCCATTAAAGCGGCTTTGGTCTGTCTTGTAAGTACGGGTTGGCCGGCGTCCAGGCTCAACAACAAGACATGGGCGCCATGGAAATGGGCATCGAAGTGGGCGGTGGCGCGTCGGAAGGAGCTGTCACGGGCAAAACCATCGGTCCAGCTGTCCTGAACGGTTAATTTGAATAGACCGGGGAGTGCGGATAGTGCAAGCAGCAGAGTCACCAGGAGAACACGCCAGGGATGCCGACCAGGGCGCACCAGAAGCAGGGGAAAGGTGGATAGCACCGTCTTTTCCACGGGGCGAAACCAGCGCGACGGGATCAGGCAGAGCAAGGCAGGAATGGCCCACAGGGACCACAGCATACAGAAGAGCACGCCAATGGCAGTGAAGATGCCGAAGATGCGAACCGGAACAATGGGCGACAGTGCGAAGGAGAGAAAGCCGATACTGGTGGTAAGCGACGTTTTGATGATGGGCCGCCACATTTCAGCCATTACCCGAGAGACGGTGACCGCCGTGTCTTGGGAGTTATTCTCGCCTAACAGGCTCAGGTAACGATAAAAGATGTGGATCTCATCGGTGATGCCCATGGCCACAAGAATAATGGGCAGCACGGCAGTGGTGAGGTAGATGGGAACCCCGAGCCAGCCCATGAGACCAAAGCAGAAGACAAGTGCTGCACCGGCCTCCATGAGCGGTAGAAATGCGGCGACCCAGGAGCGGAAAACGGCAAAAAAGACAAGGATCAGAACCAGAATCACCAGGGGTACCAGGCCCACCAGGCCAGGCGGCGTAGAAGTTTGAGAGCCCAAAAAGCGGGCGGGCACACCCAGATCTTCCATGATGTGACGGCCCAACAGGGTCTCGGCAGCGGGTGCGCCCAAAACCTGAACCGTCTCGGGTCCCGTGTTGCTGCGGGCAACGGTTTCGCAGATGGTGCGATAAAGACTGATTCTGTCCAAGTGCGGAACCGCATCGACGTAGATGGCGGTGTCGCGACCATCATCGGAGATCAGGGTTCCGGTATACAGGCCGATTGCCTCTATATCGACACGTAACTGTTGCAACGCGTCAAAGCTGGTACGCTCTGTCTCAAGCAGGGTTTGGTACTTGAGGCCACGATTGCGACGGAGGAAATGGCTCTCGGTGGCCAGGCTGGTCAGGTTCTGGGGCAGGAGGCCCTTAATTTGTTGCAACCGCGTGGTCAGCTCACGGACGAGTTGCAGGGTTTTGGGGTGGAAAACCCCCTGCTCGCGATTGCTTTGAATGAGCACGACAAAGGGATCTGCATAAGAGAAGACCTCGCGGACAGTTGCATCGGCGGCAATTCGCGGATCAGACTCGGGTACCAGGGCGAATCCGTCGGTGCGCAGGTGAAGACTGCGCAGACCCAACCCAGCGGCAAAGGTCAGCCAAAAGGCCAGGGTAATCGCCCACCAGGGGTGTTTCATAGAGGTGCGATACAGGAACATCAGGGATCCATCCCAATCATCCGGGTCATTTAAGAAGTAAGGCCGAAACCGATGTCTTCACTTTCCACAGAATCGGGCTATAAGTCCAGACCTTTTTTACGGTCCACTGGTGTAGGCGCTCAGTTTTAACCTTTTGCGACAGCCAAATCGAATGTAACTATTCAGTGAACGCGTTGGGCTCTGGGGAATCCCCACGGCAAGCCCTGCCCGAAGCCGATACGCACTAACCCTAAAAAGAGGACAACTCGAAAACTTGCTTGGGCGACTTCCACAGTTTCAATTTGGGACAGCAGCAGGCAACGCCGACATGGTCCAAACTTTTAAACGGATTGCCCTATGTGGAGCCCACATGGTCCAATCCGTTAAAGAAATAGGACAATGTGAGCGTCACATTGGACCCTTGGAAAAAAAAAGAGCGCAATGTAGAGCTGACAGGGTCTTCTTTTTTATGAGGCATGTCTAGTCTGCCCCTTGCATGGTCCATTTTTTTTTAGCAATTGCACCATCTAAGCCTCACGGCGGGCAATTCTTTTAATAGAGAACCAACAGCAGCCCTTCCGGCATGCATTTTTCAGGCTTGTTCATAGTAAGGGCCAGCAGGTGGTGAACGCGGTATCAAAGCAGGGAGTTAGACTGGCCTTACTTCCATGGCTGGCTCTACACGGGCTAAAGCCAAGTGCGTCTAAACTCCTCCAAATCCTTTGCTACCAACGCATGAGGCCTGATGACATTGGCACCTAACGCGTTCACTCTAGTTACAATCGTATTGCCTTGATGGGACAAGTCGCATAAAATAACCCCATGTATTATCTCCGTTGAAGGAATACCATGAGTGAACAAGGCAACAAGATGATTGATGTCTATCTGGCGGAATACAATAAGCTCAAGGACGAGCAGATCCGCAGAATCGGCTATCGAGATAACCTGCTCTATGTGACTTTAGCGCTTCTTGGCGGAATCTTTTCTTTCTCGTTGAAGGAGGGAAATACAACGGATGTTCTTTTGGGTATTCCCTGGATCTGTGTCATTCTCGGCTGGTCCTACCTGACCAACGACAGGAAAATCACCAAAATCGGTGCGTATTTCGAAGAACTAGCCCGCCTCGTGAACGGTTGTTTTGATCACAGCGCACAAGGTCTGCTGGGTTGGGAAACCTCGAAAATCAGAAAAGGAAAGGATAGAAAGAGGCGAAAATGCATTCAACTGCTCATCGACTGGATTGTATTTGTGTTTACGGGGTTCACCGCGCTGGTAATCTACCACCTGGACCAAACCACGCTTGTTCTATTTGATTGGGTGATGATGGCATGCGAATCGATCATGCTTCTCATGCTTTCTATCGGCCTTTACAAAAGGGCCGATTTCTAAACTCGTCCTATGGGCTGGCGGGTCAACCCTGCTACGGCCCTTTGCGACCGCCCTGTTCCACGAGATGGAAAAACAGAAGAACATCGCCGCCGCGATTGCGTACATCAGGGATGGAGGTCACCATGAATAAGCTTTGGCCACTGGGCCTTTTTGCCCTGACAAGTTTGGCGGGCGAGCAACCCGTATTCAAAACCAATGCCTTTTTT
>Ga0316189_10002393_pt1 | contig 18490 bp, 19 predicted proteins | sample LowCovwburrow_MG_FD_204930 | JGI IMG/M metagenome (GOLD analysis project Ga0316189, IMG submission 204930) | Coastal sediment microbial communities from Maine, United States - Lowes Cove worm burrow | ecosystem: Environmental > Aquatic > Marine > Coastal > Sediment | place: USA: Maine...
ATGTCTATGCCGCAACTAATGACTATGAAACAGCTTTCGTATCAATGCGTTCCAGTTATATGTAACGCAACTTAATGGGACAGCACTGATACTGGAGTTAACGGCTCGATCGCGAGTATGCTGATAGTGGCGACCGAAAGCTTTGATGCAGAACCCTATGCGCCATTCGAGCTGGGGTCTGCAACCACGCGATTTTGTCGGACATCAAGAATATGAGAAGCATAACTTACTTATTTTGCAACAAGCAACTTGAAACATGGCCGTGTGCTGCTCAATTTGAAACTTGACTTCTCTGATTTTTTTCCGCCTCTAGTCACTCTCACTCTGAAGCTTTATTTCAAGCATACCTTTGTGGTTAACTCAGATACCGACAGTTGCTGCGCGAATGAATCTACGCGCCCGGCAGGCAATCCATGTCCACAACCATCGTCTGGCTGCGCCAGGATCTAAGGCTGACCGACAATCCCGCCCTTGAGACGGCTCGCCATTCGGAGCGGCTTATCCCGGTATTTATCCACGACCCGGAGCGAAACGGCCGGTGGCCTCCGGGAGCCGCCTCTAACTGGTGGCTGCACCACAGTCTCGCGGCCCTGGATCGAGACTTACGCCAAGTGGGTTCAAGACTCGTCTTGCGTGTTGGACCCACGACCGAAGTGCTTAGAGATCTAATCACGGCCTGCAACGCCACCAGGATCTGCTGGAACCGGCGTTACGAACCCAGCCTGATAAACGCCGACAGCGATCTGAAGAAGACTTTACGTGCCAGTGGCCTGGAGGTACAAACGTTCAACGCCAGCTTGCTATTCGAACCCTGGGAAATACGACGCAACGCGACAGCTGCATCTCCCGCCCCCTACAAGGTGTTCACCGCCTATTGGCGGGCCTGCTATAAGAGTGGACTCCCCGGGGTGGCTCATGAACGCCCAGCCAAGCTTCCTGCTTGCCCGAGAGGAGTCGTCGGTGTACCTCTCGAGAACCTCGATTTGTTACCGCGGGTCCCCTGGGACGACGGTCTAAAAGAGCATTGGCAACCAGGTGAAAAGGGGGCGCTGTCACTGCTTGAGAAATTTTTAGACGAGCCGGTAATCGACTACCCCGAATCCCGTGATCGGCCGGCAGTTTCAGGTACTTCCATGCTTTCGCCCCATCTCCATTTTGGTGAAATAGGGCCTCGTCAGATTTCCCAGGCGGTGCACCAGCGGGAGCCGAACATAAGCGGGGGAGGCAGCGCATCACTTGAGACCTACCTGCGTCAGGTCGGCTGGCGGGAATTCGCCCATCATCTATTGTTTCATTTCCCGGACACTGATAGAAAGCCACTCAATCGAGGTTTCGAAGGCTTTTCCTGGCGTGACGATTACGCGGATGATCTGGCTGCCTGGCAACAGGGAAAAACCGGTATTCCGCTGGTGGACGCAGGTATGCGGGAACTCTGGCACACAGGTTGGATGCACAACCGGGTACGCATGGTGGTGGCCTCTTTCCTGACCAAAAATCTATTAATTCCCTGGCAGGAGGGTGCGGCCTGGTTCTGGGATACCCTGGTGGACGCCGATCTGGCCAACAATTCCATGGGCTGGCAGTGGGTCGCTGGCTGCGGCGCCGATGCCGCCCCCTATTTCCGCATCTTCAACCCGGTCCTGCAGGGTGAAAAGTTCGATCCAGAGGGCACTTACGTGCGCCGCTGGTTACCGGTACTCAATGACCTTCCGGCCCGCTACGTCCATAAGCCCTGGGCCGCACCACAGTCTTTGCAGATATCATGCTCTACATATACACCACCGATCGTTGACTTGAAGGCATCCAGGGAACGTGCGTTGGACGCCTACCGCCGACGCTGATTACCCAGTAAACCGAAACTCACTGCGTGGAATGATCAGATCCGGTTGCGCAACATCAGCTCTTTCGGATGCGGCGACAAGTAGTATTGCCGCATGACATATGGATCCGGGTAACGCCGGAAATGATGTCGAATCAGAGTGATTGGCACGATCAACGGCAGCAGCCCCTGACGATACTGCTCGATCGTTTCCACCATCTCTTCACGGTCCAGCTTATCGAGATGTTCCTTGAGATAGCCGAGCAGGTGCTGCAGAACATTGACGTGCTGGCGGGGTGTCGCCGGCCGCTTCAATGCGCTCATCAGGATGGTGACATAGTCCGTCGCCAGTTGCTCCAGGTCCACCTTGCCGGCGTCGGCAACCATGCGCCCCAGTTGACGATAGGCTTCCTGACTATGGGCCATTATCAGATACTTATGATCAGCGTGAAACTCCACCAGTTCGTGGGCGGTCAGGCTGCCGCGTATCAGCTGCTGCCAGCGATGATAGACAAACACCCGTTCAATGAAGTTCTCACGAAGCACCGCATCACCAAGGCGTCCCTCCTCTTCCACCGGCAACAGGGGCAGGCTTTTCATCAATACCCTGGCATAAATTCCGACGCCTATGCGTTCCGGCATACCCTTGTCGTTGTAGACCTTGACGCGCTCCATACCACAACTCGGAGAGTTGTTTTTGAGTATATAACCGGAGAGGTATCCCAACTGCCTCGCCGTACGGCTCGCGAAGGCCGCAAGATCATCTGTAGGATCGAGTTCCGGTGTCCTGACTCCTACCGCGCGTACTTCTTTTCCGCGCTGCACCAGCCGAATGGGTTGGCGCGGGATACCCAGACCCACGGCTGCCTCAGGACAAAAGGGAACGAAATCGAAATAGTCCGACAAGGTGCCGGTGACATAGGAATCCCGTTTGTGCCCGCCATCGAAGCGCACCTCCTGACCGAGCAGGCAGGAACTTATTCCAACCTGAATCTTATCGAGCAACCCTTCTTCAGCCGGAATCTGAACTTCAGATTTCTGATTCATCGTTTTAGGCCTCAAGTCAGTATCAAAGTTATCCACACACGAGCTGATTCAGCCCATTTAAGCATGCTCAGGCCACATAGTCTGAAAGCGACACCAGGTGTTTTATGTTGTCAGGCGCCTGGGCAATTCAGGTTAGAAATCCACCGGTAGTGCTATAGTTGCCAGGATAAAGCATCGGCTGTCAATTACCTGAAGCATAGCGTTTCCAATTTCCAAGAGCCCGTTCCAACTCGTGAAGTCCATCGAGTAATTCCACCCCTTCAGGCATCAATGAGCTGGTATCAAACGCCGCTCCACCTACCCATATGCGTATCTCCGGATCTATCATCTGACGCAGCCCGCTAAGCATTACTAGCGCATCGTCGGTTTTAAAACTGCAGCTGAAGGAGAGCCCAATGATATCAGCCTTCTGACTTAACGCGGCTTGCCTGATGTCTCTGATCGGCATCTCGGTACCGAATGCGATAACCTCCGCACCACCGATCCTCAGCAATGCCTCTACCATAAGCAGGCCGAGGCTGTGTTGCTCACCCTGCACCGTGGTCAACATGACTCGAGGCTCTCCATCCTCGCGGTAATGCTCAGCCAGGGATTGTCTTACCAGGCTTTTCATCAACTCAGAGTAGAGATGCTCCTCGTAGATTTCCAGTTCACCGTTTGCCCAAGCCTCTCCCAGCACCTTTGTTGCAGGCGCCATTATCCTGTGGATAAACGCCCGCAGGCCGTGAGCAACCAATTGGGTTTGAAACCAGCCTCGCAAAGATTGAGTGTTGCCTTCCTTCAGCAAGGCTATGAGATTATCGGTATCCAGTTCATTAACCGGCTCTTGCCGCAGGGATTTGAGTTGGGGAAGATCCAGCGTCATTAGTTTTCCCGGTCGCTTACCCTGCTCAACAAGCTGCCGTATCACGACAAGTTTATCCAGCTGTTCGCTAGTATAAACCCGATCACCATTGGCATCGCGAGCCGGTTTGGGATAACCGTATCGTCTCTCCCACATCCTCAGTAGATCTTTAGGGATACCCGCGACACGGGAGACGTCGCTGATGGTGTGACTGTCGCTCATTGGTTAACTCTCTTTTCTACTGCATTCGGTGCTGGAGATGACGTCCTGCGCTTCAGATAACGCAGTAGCGTACCCAACAGCGGAAAATTGATGAAAAGATCCATCGAATCCCAATAGTCCCGGTGTATGACCACACGACCATCGGGGCCAAAGTCCAAACACGTAACCCCCTCTATCGATAAAGCTTTTCCACGTAATCGAAAATTAAAAATCCAACTGACCCAGGCTATGTTGCCTTCCTTCTGTGTGGACACTATTAGAAAGCCCGGATTTTCTGTCGTCTCGAACATATGCTCGAAGACAGCGGCGATGGCCTGGTGTCCGCGCACATCATTGAATGGATCACGAAACTGCGCATCCTCATGGTACAGCTTGCTGATTCCGGGAATAGTCTCCGGTGTCAATGTGCTGTACCAGTTGATCAGTGCATCCAGTTTCATGTCTTAACCGCCTTCCTCAACAAATAGAAACGTATCCGGTCTGGCATTCGGCTCAGCCATTTCATCCAGCGGGTGAAACGCTTCGGAAAGTCGATCTCGAAACGTCCCTTTCTAATACCGTCCAAAATTGCTCGTGCCGCTTCATCAGGAGTGATCAGGGCAGGCATATGAAAGTCGTTTTTCTGAGTCAGTCGGGTTTCAACAAACCCGGGATTGATGAGATAGATGCCGATACCCCGAGGCGACAGGTCTGTATAGAGTATCTGTGCAAGATTGATCAGCGCCGCCTTGCTCGGTCCATAGGCCAGCGCTTTTGGTAATCCGGTGTAACCTGCAACGCTGGAAACGAGACAGATACCGCCTGAACCGTTTTTTAAAAAAACCGGCACCACTGCATCGAGCAGATTGTAGACTCCCTGCAGATTGACCGCCAGCGTTTCCCTGACAGCTGCCAGGTCGATCTCCCAAGCACGCATTGGCGTATATACACCGGCACAAAAGACGACCATGTCTATGCCTCCCCATCGATCCAGCAGCAGTTCACACGCAGAGTTCAGTGCATTGGCATCAGATACATCCATGGGCACTATTAATTCATTCCCTCCTGCAACTTCCTGCAGCGCATTTTCACGCCGGGCACTGAGGGCAAGTTGTGCGCCTGCATCTGCAAGCTGCCTGGCAAGCGCCGCACCGATCCCGCTGCTGGCGCCCAGTATCCAGACCCGTTGGCTGTGCCAATCGGAAATGGCAGGATTGAGGTATTTCATGGTCGCCTCTTAAAAAATAATGTGACCTCACCCAGCCTGAAACCAAATTTTTTCATGACAGAACGATTAAGCATGACACCGTCTTCCTGGAGGTACATCCAGTCATCGAATTGCACGTCATATACGTCGTCGTCTATGGGAAGCCTTAGCGTATAGGTCCAGTGCAGACTGTTACCCGCGACACGGCCCTGGGCAATTCCCACTACATCGTCTGCCTTGCCGTTGTATGTGCCATCCCCTGTATTGGTAATCTGCCACACGCGTTGTTGTGTGCTGCCATCGCTGTAAACGAAATGTTCGTCCAGTACGCCGTGATCACCCTCCCACCGCGCGTCTATGATCACTTTGAAGCGCTTCACCACTGTGCCGTCGCGTTTCTGAAACATACCCCAGGCATCCAGCTTGCCGTTAAAGTACTCCTCCAGCTTTAGTCTAGGACGCTCCGCCTGGTAGGTGTTTACGTCGGTAATGGCACATCCGGTCATCGTGATGGAAGCTAAAAACAGAAATATTTTAGACCGCATAATTGATCTCCAGACTGGAACGCCAGCGAATCAGCAGCGCGGCTGAAAGCAGCTTGATGACACAGGGGATGCCAGCATAAAACACCGCCAACTCGGTCAGGCCTGCTTCCCCCCCGGGCTGATAACCGAGTCCAGCAAGCAACGGCAAACCAAGCCCTGCCGCCAACGCCAGCACCGCTTTGTTGATCAGGCTCCAGATACCGAAATAACTGGCGGATCGACCACGATCCCGCTGAGGAATGATGTCGGCCGCAATGGCCGCCGGTAAGGCCAGATCGGCTCCCAATGCAGCACCAGACAGCAAGCAGATGATCACGTATGGGACAATATCCCCCGCTCCCAGCTGGATCGCCCAAAAGAAGCCGGCAACCGCGGCGATCGTTCCTATTGCCCAAGTGAGAACCTTGCCCAAGCGTCGCGACAAGCTAAGCCATAGGGGCAGTGAGCAGGCCCCGCTGACAAAATAGATCGCCAGAAACACTCCGCTGTAAGGTTCCAGCTGCAATACATCGGCGATGTAAAAGAGAGACAGGGTGCCCGCGATGGCTACGGCGAGGCCGTTCAACAGAAATAGAGTGGCCAGCCGCCGAAATGGTTTGTTTCGCAACGGCTGCAGAAGGCCCTGGGGCGAAGAGTGTGTCGGTAAAGGAACGGGGGTGTAACGCAGCAATACCCAAACAGCAAGCATCAGCAGTCCGGCGAAGACAAAACTGTAGACTAACCAGCGCCACTCAGCATCAAGCCAGTTGGCAAACAGCATGGGCAAAAGACTGGCGAGTACGACGCCTGCCAAAGCGAAGCCCTCTCTGAAAGCCACAATGCGGGTTCGTTCGTCGCTGTCTTCACTGGCCCTGGCCCCCCAGGCCAGGTAGGTTATGTTGAGCGCACTGTGAGCCGTGTAGACGAGAATCAATGCCACCGCAAACCATATCGGCAGCAACCTGTTGTCGTGAACAGGGGGGTTGAACAAGGCGCCGTAAGCCAAGCCGAGGCAGGCTGCGGCAATGGCCGCCAGCATTGGCCATCCTCCAGGCCTGCGCTGCATAAAATCTGCCAGTCTGCCCAGCCAGGGATCCTGCAGGGTGTCGACCATCCGGGAGCCGAGCAGGATCACCCCCGTCAATGCCAGGCCAAGGCCAAACTCGTCACCGTAAAGCTTTGGGGCGTAGATATAGACAGGCAGTGCAGCCATTGCCAGTGGGGCCCCCAGCATACCGTACGCCAGCCGCTGCCCGGTGGTCATCCGGGGTATCCCAACAAGTTGGCGCGCAGTTCGTGTTCACGTGTACGCGGATCGAGCCATATCGCGAAAAACATCGCTGCCAACTCCCGGTCCTCTATCCGCCCCAGCAGAGTGGTATCGCGGTAGAATTCGACATGACTTCCGGGATGATGGACAGCAATGATGCGGTCGCCCTTGCCAACGTCGGGAAATAGCGACTCAAAAACCTCCAGCAAGGCCTCGCGGTTCGATTGCCTTCCAAACAGCCGCTCGATTTCTTCCAGCGAACTGCGGGCCAGTTGTTCGCCGCTGAAACTGAAATTATAGGTGATCTCGATGGCATGGGGCTGATCGGGCCGATAGCTACCACCCGATGCGTAGAGCCGAGCATCGTAGACCGTCATCCCCCACCACTTCAATTGACCCGCCCCCACTGCGCTGCAACCCCCGTCTCCTAACGACGCATTGATACTCGCGAGCAGACCCGGTGATATGCTCACCGATAACAGCACGAGACACAGGCGTATTGCTCTCACAGTGCCCTCTCCTTGACCAGCTGGAGATGCACCACATTGACCCGCCCCTCATCGAAGCCCGCTTCACAATAGGCCAGATACAGACGCCAGAGACGGATAAAACGGCTGTCGAAACCCTGCTGTTTCACCCTGCTCAGGTTCGCCTCGAAATTGAACCGCCAGCGGCGCAGGGTCTCCGCATAATCCCCGCCAAAGGAATCACACCGACCTATCCGGAAACCGTTTGCGGTGGCCATCTCTCGAAGCCTTGCAGGCGACGGCAGCATACCGCCAGGAAAGATGTATTGCTGGATAAAATCCGTACCGCTGCGATAGCGCTCGAAATGGGCGTCGTCGATGACAATAGTCTGGATTGCCGCTCGGCCGTTGGGGTTGAGCAGTGTATTCAATTTTCGAAAATAGGTTTGCCAGTAGCGTTCACCGACCGCCTCCAGCATCTCAATGGACACGATGCTGTCATAGCGACCTTGGATATCCCGATAGTCCCGCAGCTCGAAGTTGACCTGAGAATCCAGACCGGCCCTGGAGAGGCGCTTGCGGGCATAGGCAAGCTGCTCGCGGGAAACAGTTACACCGTGTACGCGAATGCCTCGTGTTGCGGCATATTCGGCAAATCCGCCCCAACCGCAACCGATCTCCAGTACCGCGTCTGCCGGGGCGGCACCCGCTAACTCGACCATACGGCCATACTTGGCCTCTTGCGCCGACTCGATATCACCCTTCAGGTCGGAGTTAAACAGCGCACTCGAATAGGTCATACCCGGATCGAGCCAAAGCTGGTAAAAATCGTTCCCCAGGTCATAGTGGAGTCCGATATTGCGGGCGCTGCCCCGTCGCGAGTTGAACCGCAACAGATGGCGGATGCGGTAGCCGAAGGTAAGCAGGCGGTTCCCGTGGATCGCCTGTTCCAGGCATTCCTGATTCTGGATACCCACACGCATCAATGCCGTGAGGTCATTGGATGTGATAAGGCCATCCCGGTAGCACTCGGCCAAACCCACGTCACCTCGATGAAAAATCCGGCGCAATGCGGCCCAGTCGGTTAGTCGCAGATCGGCCCGGGGTTCGCCACCATCCCCGAAACGAAACTCATAACCCTCGGGCGTGGTGAGTTCTAAGGTTCCCCTGGTGATGCGGCCAAGCACCGATACCATTGGCCGGATCTGCCAGGGCAAGGCCTGAGGGTCCAGCGTCGTTGTCATGCTGTTCATCTTGAAATCTCCTCGGAGGACGAAGTTGAATGTGGATGCAGGCGGGCACCCTTGAGCCAAAGACGCAGTGCCTGCCAATGAATACGTGCTATGACCCCCAGCGTCAGCAGAGGTTGTCGAATCAGGGCGGATAACAGGCTTCTACTGCTCAGCCGACTGGATCCCCCCCATATCGCCGTGTTGAGCTGCAACCGCCCCTCGTCAAAATAGTCGATGCGGACACGCGGGGCATCGAAATCGGTATTGAAGTGAAAGCGGTAGCCACCGCTGACCGGATAAAACGGTGACACATAGAGCTTTTTGTCGGCGCGTATATCCTGAAAACGCCCTGATATTTCATCCGGGGTCAGAACATAGAGATGCCGTTCACCGAAGGTGTTGTTGACCTCGGCCAGAATGGCCCCAATGGATCCATCTTCGCGCTCGCAGTACCAGAAAGTCACAGGATTGAATACGTAACCAAACACCCTGGGAAATGTCTGCACCCATATTGGGCCAAGGCAATCGGTGATGCCGTATTCACACAGCTGTTCCCTGACCCAGATGCGCGGATCCCGCCCATCTCCGTAGTCGCTGAAATGAAAAGCCAACGGGCGTCTCCGGTTCACGCCGAACAGCCAGCCGCCGATGCTGTCCAACTCGTCAGTATTTATCAACAGGAAAAAAACCGGGTAGACAAACCGGTTCTCTACCGGATGTCGACGCCGGTGCATCACGCGACCATTTACCACGCGACTCAGAGCACGACAGGCCATGGTGCCTCCACTCCGAAATCACCAATCACACGCAATGCGGATCTGAGCCCGTCTTCGTGGAAGCCGTAGCCGCACCAGGCGCCGCAGTACCAGGTTCTGTTACGGCCTTGAAGCGCGGGCAGTCGGGACTGGGCATCAATAGCGGCCTGGTCGAAGATGGGATGGTCGTAGTCGAATCGGGCTATCTCACCTTGCGGGGCCATGCCTTGCGGTGGATTCAAGGTCACCATCAACGGCGTATTAAACGGCAGTCTCTGCAACCTGTTCAACCAATAGGTGACACAGACCGAACTACCCTCTTCACCCAGCGACAAATAATTCCAGGCCGACCAGAGTGACTCCCGTTTGGGTAGAAAACGCCGATCTGTGTGGAGAATTGCCTGGTTAGGCTGGTACCGAATGGAGCCCAGCAGCTCATGCTCGAGGCTGTCTGCGTCTTTTATCATTTGCAGCGTCTCAGGTGCATGGGTGGCGAGGACCACGGCATCGTAGCTGCTGGTCTCGCCCCGGCTGGTGAGCTTGACTGCGCCGTCAGTTCGAATCACTGCGTCCACAGGGTGGTTCAGCCGGACATCCAGCGACTCGGCCATCTTCTTTACATAATTTCTCCCACCACCGACGATACTGCGCCATTCGGGCCTGCCCTCGATCTGCAGCAACCGGTGATTGATACAGAACCGGAGGAAAGTGGCCGCCGGAAAACCCAGAATCTCTGAAGGCGAGGATGACCATATCGCGGCGGCCATGGGCAACAGATAGCCCTGTCGGAAGGCCTTGGAGTAGCCGTGGTGATCGAGCAGACCACCGAGGGTGACTCGCTGTTTCTCTGACCATTCGAGCAATATCAGGGCCTTACTGTTAAACGAGATGATCTGCTGCAGCATATGCCAGAAATGAAATCTGAGCAGATTTCGCCGCTGCGCGAACACCGTTGCGAGGCTGGAACCGGCCCATTCCATGTCGCGCTCGGGCTGGCATACACTGAATGTCATCTCCGTGGCATGGGTCTCCACCCCAAGCGTCTCCAAAAGACTTATCAGGTTTGGATAGGTCAAATCATTGTGGACCAGAAATCCCGTATCCACCGGATAAGTGGTGCCGTCCAAGGTGACATCAACCGTGTTGGTGTGACCACCGAGATAACCGGCGGCCTCATAAAGCGTTACCCGATGTCCGGAATTAAGCAGCCAGGCGGCTGACAAGCCACTGATTCCACTGCCGACTACCGCTATATTCATCAAGTTTGATCCCTTTTTGTACTATACATTTACCTACAGATTAGCAAATATTGAGAGAAAATCAAATTTTGTACTGGACAATATGGATTTTTGAGCTAGAATTGTTCTCAACGGGGCGAAAAACGACCCGTTTGAACAGTACAAACCGTTTAGTCTCATACATACAAGGAGAAACACCATGTCACGCTACGAAAGAGACAACCTGGAACATGCCCTCCGTTCGGACAAAATGATCCGCGAAATAGAGCAGAGCGATCCCAACGTGCTCAGCTCTGTAGTACCGGGTAGCCGACTGCATGAAATAATCCACAACCCGATTACCGAAGGCATAGACGAGGGGTGAACACCCTCCCGGCCGGGGGGCTCCTTCCCCCGGCTAGTTTGGAGTGACGAGATGAATAGCAAGACAACACTGGCCATTTCCGTAGCATTGACAGGTTCACTGCTGTTTTTGGCTATCCGGCTGGCTCCGGCGAATGAGCCTTCCGGTTCAACCGATCCGAAGATCTGCGACGGAACGGCTTCTTTTGTTGTCCGCAAGCTCGACACCCAGAATAAAGAAGATTTCTGCAAAGCTTACGAAGACAAGGTGGTTCTGGTAGTCAATACTGCCAGCCGCTGCGGCTACACGTACCAGTACGAGGACCTGGAGAAGCTTTACTCCACATACCGGGACCGTGGATTTGTGGTCGTTGGCTTCCCCTCAAACGATTTTGGCAATCAGGAACCCGGCAAGGAGAAGAGCATTAAGTCATTCTGTCGCCTGACCTACGGCGTTGAGTTCCCGATGTATGCCAAAACAAGGGTCAAGGGAGAAGACGCGGACCCCCTCTACCGCAGCCTTGCCGATGCCGCGGGTCAAAGCCCGCGCTGGAACTTCCACAAGTATTTGCTCGATCGTAAGGGACGCCTTGTCGGGAGCTATGGCAGTTCGGTGGAACCTCTCAGCGGCACCATGATTGGCGCCATAGAGCAGCTGCTGTGATGGTTGATCAAACCACCAGAGATGCATCGGCACTGCAGAACCGGGCTCGCTTGCTGGGCTACGCCGGTATCATTCCCTTTGCGGCAATTGCAGCTCTGATGCTGACCGATAAGGCCAGCCCTCAGTCGCTGACAAGCGCCATGCAGGCCTACGCCGCTGTCATACTCACCTTTGTTGGGGCCATTCACTGGGGCCGGGCAATGGACAGCGGAAACTTGCGACTAATGACTCTTTCCGTAGGACCCTCTCTGGTTGCATGGTCTGCAATGCTTTTGCCGACGCAATACGGGCTGCCCCTCATAGCGGGCGCGTTCGTCCTCGTCCTGGCGCTGGATCTTCGTCAGTACGAAGAGCACATCTGGTTTAAACGACTGCGAATACAGCTCACGGGGGCGGTCTCTTTGCTCCTAGTCTATGGGTCGGCTGTGTCCTGGGAGAATATGTAATGAAAATTGTGATGACAGGAAGCACCGGCTTCGTGGGCGGTCACGTGCGCCGCAGGTTGGAGAAAGAGGGACACGAGGTGGTAGGGATCGGACGCCAAGAGCTCAATGGCGATATGCAAAACCTGGCATCCTCCATGGCGGGTGCCAATGCCCTAATCAACCTCGCCGGCGCCCCCATCAACAGGCGTTGGACAGCCGCGTACAAGCGGGAGATCTATTCCAGCCGAATAGAGACAACGAGACGACTGGTGGATGCAATGGCAACGATGAACAGGCCTCCATCGTTATTTGTCTCCACTTCGGCAATCGGCGCATTCAGCCCAGACGGCCGTTACACAGAGTCGGATGCCGCCAATGCGTCGGATTTTCTAGGGCGATTGTCGCAGGACTGGGAGCAAGAGGCGCTTAGGGCGGAGTCACTGGGTGTGCGCACGCTGATATTCCGATTGGCACTGGTGCTAGGCCATGACGGTGGGCTTATGAAACAACTGCTACCGGTCTTTCGCCTCGGCCTGGGTGGACCGGTGGGCGACGGTCGCCAACATTTTTCCTGGGTGCATATAGACGACCTGGTAAGCGCCTATCTACATGCCCTGGATAACCAAAAGCTGTCAGGTATTTACCACACCTGCGCCCCAAATCCGACCAATAACCTCGACTTCACCAAGGTGTTGGGCAACGCCCTAGGCCGCCCCACCCTGTTTCGGGTACCAGAGATTGTGTTGAAACTGGCATTCGGCGAGGGGGCAGAGGCAATGACCTCAGGACAATGCGTGGTGTCTGAACGGCTCCCACAGAGCGGCTTTCGATTCAAATTTCCAGAGTTGTCTACCACGGTTGAGGAAATCGTCAGCCATTCCAGGGGCGGCTGTCCGATTACCGGACGGGTCACCACCGAACCCTGATGGCTGGGTGTTAGACAAAAATGCGAAAAATACTTATAGCAGGTGCTGCTAGCGGCACGGGTCTTGCCTTGGCTGAAAGCCTTATCGGCACCCATGAACTCTGGACAACATCCAATCATTCCACCCCGCAACTATCCAGTCACCACGTGAACTGGGATGCTACCGCAGATGAATTTCCAGCGAACAAGCTACCCGCTCAGCTGGATGGTTTGGTCTACTGCCCTGGCAGTATTCGGTTGGAACCCTTCCAGAAACTCAGGTTGGAGGCTTTCAGAGAGGATTTTGAGCTAAACCTGTTAGGTGCGGTTCGCGTTTTGCAGGCTGCGCTGCCGGCGCTCAAAGCGGGGCACAACCCCGCAGTGGTACTCTTCTCGACGGTGGCCGTCAACACGGGGATGCCGATGCATGCCTCGATCGCTGCTGCGAAGGGTGCCGTGGAAGGGCTGACACGATCTCTCGCCGCCGAATTGGCCCCAACGGTCCGGGTAAATGCTGTTGCTCCCTCTCTCACTGCAACGCCGCTGGCGGGCAGACTCCTGCGCAGCGAGAGACAGCAACAGGCAGCGGCCGGCCGGCACCCTCTGGAGCGCATTGGACAACCAGAGGATATCGCCGCGGCCGTGCGGTTTCTGCTATCCGAGCAAGCCGACTGGATCACTGGTCAAATTCTGGCTGTTGATGGTGGTCTTGGCGCTGTTCGTCGCTTTGTATAGATAAGGTGTGTTGGGATGACCGATAAATCGAATACCTTTTCCGTTTCTCCGGCACTGGGAGGTTCGCTTCCCGGAACCGGTTCCAATCACCAGGACCCTGGGGAGGCGACACAGAGAGCGATAACCGCATCCCCCTTTGGACGCATGGCGATGATGGGGCGTCTGGCCGGCGGTATCTTTGGCGGAATGCTGAGTGAAGGCGCAAAACAGTTGGCCCAGGGTCAACGACCCTCGGTCAATGATCTGTTACTGACACCTCAAAATGCTCGAAGGCTGGCAGGACGACTCTCGGAGATGCGTGGTGCAGCGATGAAAGTGGGGCAACTCCTTTCCATGGACAGTGGCCACCTATTGCCGCAAGAGTTCAGTGAGGTGCTTGCCCGGCTTAGAGATGATGCCCATTACATGCCACTGGGTCAGATTGGAAATATTTTGAATGAGGCCTGGGGGTCCGGCTGGCAAAGTCAGTTCGAGCGTTTTTTCTTTAACCCGATTGCTGCGGCTTCCATCGGACAGGTTCACGAGGCGTTGCTGCGCGACGGGAGACATCTGGCTGTTAAAATTCAATATCCCGGTATTCGCCGGAGTATCGACAGCGATGTTGACAATGTAAAGCGCTTGCTTCGCCTGTTTAATCTACTCCCACAAGCAATGGACTTTGAGCCATTGCTGGATGAGGCGAAAACGCAGTTGCACGCCGAAGCAGATTATGAAACGGAGATGGCCGCTATGAACCGCTATGCGTCGCATCTGGCCGATGATCAGCGTTTCGAAATTCCTGAAGTGATCGAATCGCTGACCACCACGGAAGTGCTGACCATGACCTACTTGAATGGTCAGCCCATTGAAGCTCTCGCAGACCTGCCGGCGGAAGAACGTAACAGAGTCGCAGCTTCATTGATGGAACTCGCGCTGCGTGAGGTGTTTGAATGGGGACTAGTGCAAACCGACCCCAACTTCGCCAACTATCTCTACAACACCGATACTGGCAGGATACAACTGCTCGATTTCGGCGCTACCCGGTCTTATTCGGCCACGAGGAGAGAGGCGCTACGCTGTCTGTTGGGAGCTTGCGTGGACAGTAATGATGAAGATATTGGCAGATTTGCCACGCAAGTGGGTTATCTAGGTGAATACGATGCATTGGAATACCGAAATAAGGTGATTAACCTGTTACGTACGGTTACCGAACCGTGCAGAGATAGGGGATGCTACGATTTCGGCAGATCCGATATAGCCGAAAGGATGAGCAATATCCTCATTGAAATGCGCCTTAACAACCAATATGGGGAAATGCCTCCACCTGATATTTTGTTTCTGCATCGTAAGCTCGGCGGCCTTTATCTGCTGCTCTCCCGCCTGCGCGCCCATATTCCGGTGAGGCGTTTGATTGTGGGTCATCCCCTTTTTCTAGTTCAGAACAGCGAAAGATATATTGCTGAAGAATGACATAGGCTTGCAGGTGAGTGCTGCTCAAGAAAACTCGCCAGTCAAGCTTAAGGGCACTTCGAAAAACTTGAGGTACCCGTGTGGTGCAGGGATCCGCCACTATTTTCGTGCGCGTAAGCCCATGAAAAAGGAGTCGATCGGAAATCACGCTTTTCGATGGATGTATCGAAAAAAAACCCTTAGAAAAGATTTTAACAAGTACCCTAAAGTTGTCACTCCAACGCAGAGAAGACTAGTCGAGCGAAGACGCACGGTTTACTCCACGATCGACTCTGGGCTTACTAACGCCTTTGAGTTATTCTGCAGACTCGGCAATGACCAGTACGTTTCCAGCGCAGTCAAAAAGCATGCAATACCGCACGTACAGCCGCCGCATTCTCTGCCCCTTTCATGGCATGTTGCAGGTATTGGCCATTGATGGCGGCATCGCGGAAAGCACTGACGGATTTAACTGGCGGCTCTATGTAGCAGATGAGCGTCTCGTCAGCCACACTGGCCTCAGTGAAGTGAGATACGGCACCTGGAATCCCAACGAGGGACGCGAAAGATCCAAGGTACGGGGCACTTCACCGGCTCGCCTGATCGAAGAGACCGGTGAGAAGTTGATTACAGCACTCAAAGAGTGTACCCATAATGTGCCCTTCGCACCTGCCGACAGCTATGAATACTGGCTGCTCGATGCCTCTGGAAAAACACCTCTGGCGCTGCTGGACTCGGCGCTAGAAGGTGATGAACGCATTGACGAGAGAACACCACGTTGGCATCCGGGGGCGGCCGCAAAGCGGGAGTTTTCATCCGATAAGGGCAGCGCTGAAGACCTGGCGGCGCTGTTGCTCCAGGCTGCCGGCCCCTCGGCCACGGGTGTATGGGTACAGCGATGTCCCAGCGGAGACGGAACAACTTCGGACGGTGTGCATTTCCACGCACAGTGGCTCCCGAAAACCATGCTGCGTATGAATTGGAAAGATGCCAATCAAAGCCGGCTGGTAAAGGATTTCGTTGCCTGGCAGGCCCCATGGCTGCTGCAACTCGACGGAATTGAAGCAGAGACGCGGAGTTGGTTGGAGCAGGCTGCCTGGAAACGACCGAAGGAAACCAGCAGGGTGTATCGTCTGTTTCCCCTGGTTATGGATAAGAAAGGACTTATCGCGACCCGCATCAAGGCGCAACTTATTGGACAATCGCACAAACCCGACTCAGTCGCCGAGCCGTTCTATCCCTCCTGCAGCGATTGACTCCAGGGACGCATAGCAGTCAGGTACGACAAGAGTCTTGGTGGAATTGTCACATCCATCTTATTGATTTCGATATCAACCGATCGCATCGTTTTTCGGCAACAATTTTGTTTTTGATCCTTCAGGATCAAGGGCCATAAAAGGCTTACCCTGATGCTGATTTGAACTTTACGATTCACGGAGCAAGGCGTTCGATAAACCACCCGTCATCGGAAATTTGGCGATAGATAAACCGATCATGCAGACGGTTTTCTCTCCCCTGCCAGAATTCAATCGTTTTCGGCGATACACGGTAACCTCCCCAGTGCGGCGGCAGAGGAATACTCCCGGAGGCGAATTTTTGCTTCATCCCATCAACCATGGAGTCAAGTAGTGCGCGGGACTTTATCACCTGGCTCTGCGGTGAAGCCCAGGCACCGATCTGGCTACCGCGAGGGCGGGTTACAAAGTATTTGAGGGACTCTGCGGCTGATATCTTCTCCGCTTTCCCGGTGACCTTCACCTGGCGCCCCAGTGCCTGCCAGGGAAAGAGCAAACTGACTTGCGGATTTTCTGCAATCTGTTCCGCTTTGCGACTGGAATAGTTGGTGAAGAAAACGAAACCTCGCCGGTCAAATGTCTTCAGCAGAACCATGCGCTGCCACGGCTGTCCGTCAGGATCTACAGTGGCAAGACACATCGCGGTTGGCTCCGGTATACCCGAGTCAATAGTCGCGCTGTACCACTGTTCGAATTGCTCAAAAGGATCGGCATTCAGTGCCGAGCGCAGCATACCAGTCCGCATAAACTGGGCGCGAAGGTGGTCGACATTCATGGGCAAAACCAAATAAATAGAAGGGGGATGGAATACGCCCTATTTTGTCACAACTACCACTACCTGTTAAAGAGGGGACTTGTCTGATTTAAAAATTGTCTGAACTGGTGTGGTGACCCATGAAGCGCTGCTGCCATTAACTAGTGTACCTCGTCACCAGGCATCCAATCCCTGTAAACCTGCGTATAAGCTGCATGAGACCCACAGAATTTGCGTTAACCGGACCCCAACCAAATCGGACGAAGAGGGGATAATCTCGACAGTACGTAATCTGAAAAATGGTGCAGGTGGATATAACCCGGTATTTAAATGACAAAGGGAGGATAAATACCGATCGCAGAAAAACCCATAGATTCCTGCGGATTTAGTAATCGTATATCCCAGGAGAGAGAACAAATGGGGGGTTTTTCGGCAGCAGCCCGTTATGCTGATCCGCGGGGTGTTGCCGCTTTTTAGTGATATGATAGAGGAAGGGGAAAAACACTGCGCAATTCGTTTTACATCCCGTTCGTTACATAGGCTGTGCCCCTTTGGCGTCCTCTCCGGGGACAACAGTCCGTAACGCCTTTCTCAGGCGCACAGAGTGGAGGCTCCAACAGCCGTTTGTTCTGAAAGAACGCGTATCGGAAATCGCGCTACCAGAGTGCCAGGAAACAGCAGGATAAAACACAGACTTCGGTGTTCACACTGGCGGCGAAGCGCAGGCTGGTATCTCAGATGAAAGAGTTTCCGGTGGTCGCAAAGGTGGCAGGAAGACTGCCAGTTCCTCCCGCAGAATCTTTAGACGCGACTGGATATTGGAGCGCTGCCCCGCTGTGAGGGTTGAGCCAAGTCCATCCAGAAGACGGACAAGTTCTCGTTTTGCCGTTGACCACTGTTGCCTGTCAGCTGCAGATCTGCCACTGCGCTGAACCCACCATTCCGTTAAAAATTCATGCAGATTGTTCTCATCTGCCCCAGCCTTCAGTATGTCAAGCAACCTCTTTGTCTGCTGCTCACGATAGACAAGCCAGGATGGAGCGAGATCAGGGATATGCTCAAGTGCTTCCTGTATCCTCGTCCGCTGGTTGTCATCAAGCTTCCCCGTCCAGGCTTCGATACGATCGAAGAACCGCTCCTGCCGCATCGCCTTTCTGCGCTCCGGATCCGGGTCGAGATAGCGCTTGGCCGCGTCTTCCTGGCGCTGCGCCATGTATTCTTCAAGGTGTTCTATCTGAGCCGCATCAAGACTGGATAACAGGGGCACTGTAAGGTTTACCGCGAGGCGAGCATGCCGCTCGTACACCAACACAGCAGCGCCGAGTAAGCATGCCGCGCC
>Ga0316189_10002394_pt1 | contig 18488 bp, 17 predicted proteins | sample LowCovwburrow_MG_FD_204930 | JGI IMG/M metagenome (GOLD analysis project Ga0316189, IMG submission 204930) | Coastal sediment microbial communities from Maine, United States - Lowes Cove worm burrow | ecosystem: Environmental > Aquatic > Marine > Coastal > Sediment | place: USA: Maine...
GGATTGCTCTTCCCAAAACAAAACACCAAAGGCATGCATTTTAAAATTCTGGTTATGGATTTGGATAGCTTCGGTCATGGGTCAAAATTAGTTATTTCATCAAAATAGCCGTCATTCGTTTGATACGGTCCGCTAATTTTTCGCTTGATAATTTTTCCCGTAATCGATCCGTAATAATCGGAAAGGAAAAAGGTGTGGGTTTGGTACAGGTTCTCCAAACTATTTCCTGTGCAGCAATACGTTCCAATGCCATTCGAAGTCTTCCCTCTTCCAACTGATGCTCAAAAGTTTCTGTATATGCTTGTTGATACAATAGATTATCAGCCTCAAAATCCTTAAAAACATCGAACAACAATTGGGAACTACTTTGCAAGTGTTTCATCTTAATACCCTTGTTTGGATACCCCGTAAATACCATACCACTGATAACAGCGATATCCCGGAATTTACGTCTGGCCATTTCATTGGAGTTCAGACTTTTTTGTAGGTCGGATAGCATATATGCTGTGCTCAAAAGGTTGTTGTCTAATACTTCCTGAATATCTATTTGTTTGTCCGATAACAACTCAAAACCATAATCATTGTAAGCCAGGGAACAGGTAATGGGCATTAATAAACTAATTCTGTACCCCAACATGCTGCTCATGGCCTCATGTACCCCTCGACCTTCAAAAGGATAAAAAATATGATGGTAGCCATCTCGTGTTTTAAACGTCTCTATCAGGAATTCGTTGGGTTTGGGGACTATGCTTTCTTCTCGTTGCTTTTTAAACATGGGCGCCAAAGATTGGATTTCTATAGATTGCTGTTTTTTATCTAGCGCTGCCGTATACAATTCTTGCCGAAGTAATTCTGACATTTGTGCTGAAAAGCTAAGCCGTCCGCCCATCCAACTAGGGACTTTGTTCGTCCTTTTAGTTGAATTCTTAACATGAGCCTGCATTCCCTTTACTCGAATAAATTCAAGATTTCTTCCTGCAAATGTAAAGACATCACCCTGTTTTAATTTAGAAATGAAGAACTCCTCAATGGAGCCTATATATCCTCCCTTTTGGTATTTTACAACTATGTTTGCATCGCCAACGATGGTTCCAATCTGAAACCGATGTCGCATGGCAATTCCACGATTAGTTACGGTAAATTTTCCATCTTCTTCTACGGCTACCTTTTTGTATTCATCATAAGATTGAAGGCTTTGGCTTCCCATCACCAAAAAGTTTAATAACCACTGCCATTGTGCTTCAGAAATACCTTGATAACAAAACGTTCCCTTAATTTCTTTATAAATCTTATCTGGGTAAAATCCGTCTGAAACTGCCAGTGTGGTGAGATACTGTAATAGGACATCAAAACTGTTTAAATAGGGGGTCCGGTCTTCTACGGCTTCATGCTTTACTGCCTGTTGCATGGCGGAAGCTTCAATGAGTTCCATGGCATGCGTTGGTAGAAAATGAATGACGCTTTCCTTTCCTGGGCTATGTCCGCTGCGGCCAGCGCGTTGCAAAAAACGTGCTACGCCTTTTGGACCGCCAATTTGAATGACAGTCTCCACCGGAGCAAAATCTACTCCTAAATCTAAACTTGAGGTACAGACTACAGCTTTCAGGCTTTCGTTGCGTATGGCCTGTTCTACCCAAACGCGGGTTTCTTTGTTTACACTGCCATGATGCATCGCAAACTCTCCTGCATATTCAGGATGTTTTTCCAATATTTTCTGAAACCATATTTCACATTGGCTCCGCGTATTGGTAAAGAGCAGGGTAGTTTTACTATTATTGATAATAGGGACAACATCTTCCAGCAACTTTAACCCTAGATGCCCGCGCCAAGGAAATGTTTCCATTTCTTTAGGAATAATGCTCTTTACCGTAATTTTTTTATTGAGCTTCGCCTTGATTAAAACCGAATTTTTAAGGGTGTTGGTTCCTGGTCCTAGCAACACTTCTCTTGCTTGTTCTAAATTCCCAATGGTTGCAGAAATACCCCAAATACGTAACTCCTGACTCACACTTTTTAAGCGTGAAAGTCCCAATTCCATCTGAACTCCTCTTTTGGTTCCTAAGAGTTCGTGCCATTCATCAACAATAATGGCGGAGCAATCTTTAAACACGGTCGAATACCCTTTAGAAGACAACAACAGTTGTAGGCTTTCTGGTGTAGTGATAAGTAGGTCTGGCATGTTTCGCTTCTGTTGGGAACGTTCTTTGGTAGAAGTGTCACCAGTGCGAATACCCACCGTCATTTGTGTACCTAAATCTTTTGTAATCCGTTCTGCAGATTGTTTTATTTCATTAGAAAGTGCACGTAAAGGCGTTATCCAAATGGCCTTTAAGCCCTTTTTATGTTTAGTCTTGTAGTCTGGATTCTTTTTGATGTAATTAAGTACAATGGGAAACCAAAGGGCATAGGTTTTGCCACTACCCGTTGGGGCATTCAAGAGTCCGTGTTTGCCTTGTAAAAAAGCAGTCCAGGTATCCTTTTGAAATTTGAAGGGTTTCCATTCTTGTTCTTTGAACCAGGTTTCTGCTATGTTATAGAGCTCGTTTCTATTCATAGCCTATTTGGGTATTAGTGCCTTTAAATCGGCTAGGCTATTTGCTTCATGTATCGTTTTATCTTGTCTCCAACGTAAAATTCTAGGGAACCGAGTAGCAATACCACTCTTGTGTCTCTTAGATACCGCAATACCTTCAAATGCAATCTCAAAAACATGATGAGGCGTAACACTGCGCACAGGGCCAAAGCGTTCTAATGTGTTTTTCTTTATCCAGGCATCAACTTTCTTTAACTCTGCATCTGTAAGTCCGGAATATGCCTTTGCAAAAGTGACTAACTCCTTTTCGTCTTGGTCATTTTCTTGCCATAAGGCAAAAGTGTAATCCGTAAATAGGTTACTTCGTCTCCCATGGCCTCGCATGGCATAGGTAAGCACGGCATCAATAGTTAATGGGTCAACTTTCCATTTCCACCAATCACCTTTTTTTCTTCCAACTAAATAGGGCGAATTTTTATTTTTCAACATCAAGCCCTCGCTTCGCATTTCTCTGGCGCGCTGTCTTTCTTTAGCTACATCATCCCATGAATTAAAATGTATGGTTTCTGAGAGGTGAAAAGGTATATTGTCTTCTGAATTTTGGTTTAACGTTTCAATGGAACTATGAAGTTGTTCCAATAGTTTTCTGCGTTCTACAAACGGAAGCTCCCGAATATCTTTCCCGTTCCATTCCAAGAGGTCATAGGCTTTAAGTATAACCGGAACTTTATGGAGCAATGCTTTGGAAACTATTTTACGCCCTATTCTGGTTTGCAAATCATTAAAGGTTCCAATTTCATTATTTGGGAAGGGGAGTATTTCTCCGTCTAGTACGGTTCCGTTAGGGATTTTACCTATGAATGCTGTAAATTCAGGATACTTATCCGTTACCAGTTCTTCTCCGCGGCTCCAAACAAAAATTTCACTATTTCTAAGGATAACCTGTGAACGTATACCATCCCATTTATGTTCTGCAGACCAGTCTTTTATAACTCCAAGCTCTTTTACCTCACCTTCAATTGCATAGGCCAAGTAAAAGGGATAGGGTTTGGATAAATAATCACTTTCATTTTCCTCTAAAACCAATTCGGTAAAACTAATAACGTTCGGGTCCCAATTCCCCATCAATTTATAGGCTAAAATGTCTTCGTCTATTGCCATTGCCTGTGATAGGGCACGGGTCATTAATTTTTGGCTTACCCCTATACGGAAACCACCTGTAATCAATTTTGTAAAGACAAAACGCTCATAGTAATCCAGTACTTTCCAATTGTTTAGTAAATAGCTCTTTTTGTCTTCCTCAGATTTCTTTTTCAAGTCAATCATTTCCTCCAAGAACTGAGTCAATGTTTTGTTTGTGGTAGAACTTGTTGTTGGAATTACTAGAGCAATAGTTTCAGCCAAATCGCCAACAATATGATAACTTTCCTCAAAGAGCCACAGGGGTATATTTGCCAATTCTGAAGCCCATGCTCTAAGTAAGGTGGTATTAACTGGTCTTGGCGGTCTGCGATGTGATAGAATGGCAATGGTCCATACTTTGTCCCTGTCATTCGCTTTTTTAAAGTATGCAGCCAAAGCGGCTACCTTCAAGGTGGTCTTGTTGGTGCTATCCAATGTTTTTATTAGTAGTGCAAAATCTTTCATGCGGAAACACTTTCAGTACTTTTATCAGTCGCTATTTCATTTTCTTCTTCTCCGTACTGCGTGCTTTCCGTTCGTGCATCATATCCCAATTCTCTGAGGTAACGTGAAAAAATATCGGTGTAGCCATGGGTACATATAATTTTTTCAGCTCCGGTAGCTTCAATACTTGTTAATAATTCTTGCCAATCACAGTGGTCACTAAGTACGAATCCTTTATCCACTGCGCGTCTTCGTCTAGCACCTCTAAAGGCCATCCATCCGCTAGCGGAAGCAGTTACATAAGGAACCATTTTTCGTATCCATACAGAGCCATGGGCACTAGGTGGTGCTAAAACGATATTACCTAAGAGTTCGGATTTTTTTGTGTCTCTTGTTATTAGATTGGTTTCAGGAAAATCGACTAATGGACGCAATACAGCTGTCATATTTTCAATAGCACCATGGGTGTAGATTTTTCCAATATCTGTATTTAGATATTTTAACAAACGTTGCGCTTTTCCCAAACTATACCCGAATAGTACCGATGTTTGCCCTTGAGACTTGTTTTGACCCCACCATTGGTTAATATTATTCAAAACTTCCTGTTGTGGTGTCCATGAAAAGGCGGGTAGTCCAAATGTACATTCTGTTATAAACGTATGGCATTTAATAGCTTCGTAGGGCGTTGAAATACCGTCGTTTTCGGTTTTATAATCTCCCGTAAATACCCAAACTTCTCCTTTGTGTTCCACCCGTATTTGGGAGGAGCCGATAATATGCCCCGCAGGATGAAGACTGAATTTTACGTTATTGATAAGGAATGTTTCTCCCCATTCTACACCAGTAACTTGGATTTCACCTAAACGGTGCGTTATAATAGGAACATTCCTATGATGTGTAATATATTGTTTATGTCCCCATCTGCTATGGTCCGCATGACCATGGGAAATAATAGCCTTAGCAACAGGTTTCCATGGGTCTAGATATACTTTAGCTACATCGCAATAAATACCCTTGTCGGTAAATTCTAAAAGAGGTTTTTTCATAGCCCTGTGAAATTACGAATTTGGGAGGAAAACAAAGTTCTACATGATGTAAACTATAAACGCTAAAAAAATTATATTTGTCCCTAAATAAAAAGAGTTTATGTCATTTATAGATTTATACGGAAATCCAGAGCATAGAAAAAATGTAGCTCACTTTGCCGCTTTGGCAACACTGGCTGCTTCTGATGGTCACATTAGCGAGGAAGAAAAAATAATGTTGGATAATTTCGCTAGAAAATTAGAGATATCAGAAAAGGAATATAAACAAGTTATGAAACCTGAGAACAAGTTTCCGATTGAACCACCAGTTGATTCAGAAAAGAGACTAGAACGTCTTTATGACCTGTTCCGAATGATTTTTGCGGACCATATCATCGACGAAGAGGAAATGGTTTTATTAAAAAAGTATGCTATCGGACTTGGTTTTTCAGGGGATAGTGCTGATAAGGTGATTGAGCGCTCAGTAGCGATTTTTAGTGGTAAGATTGATTTTGACGATTACCTGTATTTATTGAAGTATTAAAAATCATAAAGGATAAATTAAAAAAGGGAGGCAATTGCCTCCCTTTTTTAATGATACTTATCTAAAAATTCTTGTAGTTTTTCAACCATTTTTGGACTTCCACAAAAGAAGGGTACACGCTGGTGAAGCTCTGTAGGTTCAATGTCCATAATACGTGTTTTTCCGCCAACTGCTAAACCATTTGCTTGTTCGGCAATAAAAGCCATTGGATTACACTCATAAAGTAAACGAAGTTTCCCACTCTCTGTAACACTACTTTTAGGATACATATAAATACCTCCTTTTATCATATTTCTATGAAAATCGGAAACCAAGGAACCAATATATCTTGAAGTATAGGGCCTATCACCTTCCTCTTGCTGACAATATTTAATATAATCCTTTACACCTTGGTGAAAATGAACGTAATTTCCCTCATTTACAGAATATATCTTTCCTGTTTCTGGAAACTCCATGTTAGGATGTGATAGATAAAAGGTTCCTAATGCAGGATTCAAGGTAAAACCGTTGACACCATCACCTGTTGTGTAAACCAACATGGTCGATGTTCCATATACCACATAGCCTGCTGCTACTTGCTGATTACCCGGCTGAAGAAAGTCTTTTAATGTTACTGGACTACCTACTGGAGTAACACGCCTATAAATAGAAAAGATGGTTCCTACCGATACGTTTACATCCACGTTGGAGGATCCGTCTAAAGGATCAATGAGCACTACATATTTGTTCTGATGATTGTTGTCGTTACTGTTGATAGTAATAAAACTATCCTCTTCTTCAGATGCAATTCCACATACAATTTCTCGATTTTTTAGTGTCGATATAAATTTTTCGTTTGCAAAGACATCTAATTTTTTTTGTTCTTCACCTTGTATGTTAGTATCCCCGGCATCTCCTAATATATCAACTAGTCCAGCTTTGTTCACTTCATGATTAACCACCTTTGCAGCCAAGCGGATGGCATTGATAAGTTTAGAGAGTTCGCCCGAAGAATATTTGAATGAAGATTGATTTTCAATAATAAACTCTCCGAGGGTTTGATTTTTTTTAGTCATCCGTAAAAGGTGCATTTAGACCACAAATATCGGCTATTTTGTGAAACTACATCGTTTTCGCCATTTTTACGTTTCTTAAATTTATAACTTTGTGTTTTATTTGTAACAATTATGAAATATAAAATAAGGAAAGCTATAGCTTCGGATATGTCACAGGTCTTAGGGCTTACACAAGAACTGGCTGTTTTCGAGAAAGAAGCCGATGCGGTAGAAATTACGGTGGAGGATTTACTACTTGACGGTTTTGGCCCTACACCAAAGTTTCAATGCTTCGTTGCAGAAAATGAAGGTGAAGTAATCGGTTCAGCTCTAGTATATCCTAGATATTCCACTTGGAAGGGTACTGTACTGCATTTAGAAGATTTGATAGTCACCGAAAAAATGCGCGGTAGTGGTTTAGGTACTGCCCTTTTAAATAAGGTGGTACAATATGGTCACGAACTGGGTGTAAAACGAATTAGTTGGGAAGTTATAGATTGGAATGAACCTGCCATACGTTTTTACGAAAGTAAAGGTGCAAAAGTTATGCGAGACTGGGATGTGGTGCAACTTAACGAAGCGGCAATGCTTTCTTACCTAGAAAACATTACATAAGCACAACGCATGCATTGGATTAGAATAGAATTAAAAAGTAATTTTTTATGAGGGTTTTTAAGTTTGGAGGCGCATCAATAAAGGATGCTGATGGTGTTAAAAATGTGATTGAAGTCCTAAAGCAAACCGGACATAACCATACGCTTTTAGTTATTTCAGCAATGGGGAAGACAACGAACGCGATGGAAGCCATAGTGGACGCCTATTTTGAGGATAAGAATGCCATCGTTGGAAAGATTGCAGATACCGTTGACTATCATATGTCCATTATGAGGGACTTATTTCCTAATCAACAACACAAGGTCTATAAAGATGTTAAAGTATTGATAGACGAGATCAATGGATTTTTGGCATGGAATAAATCTCCAAACTATAATTTCGTTTATGACCAAGTAGTGGGTTATGGAGAACTCATGGCTTCAACCATTGTTAGCGCCTATCTTGAAGAAATTGGTATTAAAAACAATTGGTTAGACATCAGGAATTATATTAAGACGGATACTAATTATAGAGATACCACGGTAAATTGGGAGAAAACACAAGAGCTTATTACTACTATTGACCAAAGTATTTTAAATATCACACAAGGATTTTTAGGAAGTGATAACAACAACTTCACCACCACCTTGGGAAGAGAAGGTTCCGATTATTCAGCAGCAATATTGGCTTACTGCCTCAACGCTGATTCTGTAACCATATGGAAAGATGTTCCTGGTGTACTAAATGCAGACCCTAGATATTTTAAAGAAACGCAGTTATTAAACAATATCTCTTATCGTGAGGCAATAGAACTAGCTTTCTATGGGGCATCGGTTATCCATCCCAAAACCCTGCAACCTTTACAAAAAAAGGAAATACCCCTACATGTTAAATCCTTTATAAATCCTAAAAATAAGGGTACTACCGTAGGAAAGGGAGTAGGAATAGAACCCAACGTTCCCTGCTTTATCGTTAAAAAAAACCAGGTCTTGATGAAATTGTCCTCTCTAGATTTTTCATTCATCGTAGAAGATAGTATCAGCGAACTCTTTAAATTGTTTCATGAGCATAAAATGAAGGTAGACCTCATACAGAATTCGGCCATTAGTTTCTCTGTTTGTGTTGATAATAAATTTGGAGGTTTGGAAGCCTTATTAAACCGACTCAAAAGTACCTTTAAGATAGTGCATCATGAAAATGTATCGCTCTATACTATACGTCATTTTAATGCAAAAGCTTTAGCATCGCTACAAAACGGACATGAAATTCTATTAGAACAACGTGGTAAGGAGACAGTACAGCTGGTTGTAAAATAAGATACCCGACTAAAGAATTGTATCATAAATAAATCGCTCACTTCTGCTTTTTACTATATTTACACCCACATAATTATTTCTTTCTATGGGTCTGGTAACAGCAAAAGAAGTGGCGAAAGCTATTAATGTTTCCAAGTATGGCTATCTAGGCACTTTTATTGCGTGGCTGCTCATGAAGGTCACCCGTATCTCTGCCATAAATTCATTTTACGATACTATAGCACATCTAGACTGCGAGGCGTATGCCCAAGCAATTTTAGAACATTATGAAATTGATTTTGATATTCCCGAAGAAGATTTTAAACGATTACCAAAAGACGGATCTTATATCACCATCTCCAACCACCCGCTAGGTGCCATAGATGGTATTTTACTAATGCGATTAATGCTGCCCATACGAAAGGACTACAAGATCATGGCCAACTTCCTTTTGGAGCGAATGGTACCTTTGGCCCCATACATCCTTCCTGTAAATCCGTTTGAAGAACACAAGGGCGCTAGGAGCAGTATTGCCGGCTTTAAAAAAGCGTTACAACATATTAGGGACGGGCATCCCCTTGGAATTTTCCCAGCTGGGGAAGTCTCCACCCACAAAGATGGGAAGTTGATTGTAGATAGACCATGGGAAGAAGCTGCGCTAAAACTAATTAAAAAGGCTCAAGTTCCCGTAGTTCCTATCTACTTCCATGGAAAGAATAGTAAATTATTCTATAGACTATCTAGATGGAACCCTATTTTTAGAACTGCTATGATTCCCTCACAGGTGCTTTCGCAACGTAACCGCCCATTAAAGGTGCGTATTGGTCAACCCATTTCTGTGCAGACCCAAAATGAACAAGAAAATTTAGAAGATTTTACAGATCTATTGCGAAGAAAAACATACATACTATCGAATGCCTTCCAAAAAGAACGGCTAATTGATCAATTGCCTTCAACACTTAAAATACCAAAACCACCTAGAAAGATTGCAGATGCCATGCGTAAAGAGGTAATGCAAGGTGAAATAGAAAAACTAAGGGAAAAGGACTGTCGTCTACTACAAAGTAAAAATTACGAAGTGTTCCTTGCCAAGGAGCAGGATATGCCTTTTATCCTAAAAGAAATAGGTAGGCAACGAGAAGTAACCTTTAGGGCTATCGGGGAAGGTACCAACAAAGCCATAGATTTAGATGTCTTTGACACCTACTACCATCATCTCTTCCTGTGGGATAATGAGGAACAGTGTATCGTAGGTGCTTACCGTATGGGAATGGGATCCGAGATATTTCCCGAGCACGGTATTGACGGGTTTTATTTACAAGATTTGTTTCGGGTAGAACCTGAGCTGTACGATATGATGCGGCAGTCTATAGAAATGGGTCGCGCTTACATCGTAAAAGAATACCAACAGAAACCGATGCCGTTATTTCTATTATGGAAAGGAATCGTTCATACAACGCTAAGACACCCTGAGCACAAATACCTTATCGGTGGTGTAAGTATTAGTAACCAGTTTTCCAACTTCTCTAAGTCCTTGATGATAGAGTTTATGAAATCTAACTACTGGGATCCCTATGTGGCCCAATATATTAGACCAAAAAAGGAATTTAAGGTGAAGCTGAACGATGCGGACAAGGAGTTTGTTTTTGACGAAACAAAGGCCGATTTAAACAAGTTTGACCGCTTAATAGACGAAGTAGAACCAGGCAACCTGCGTTTACCCGTGTTAATTAAAAAGTACATAAAACAAAATGCCAAAGTAGTGGCGTTTAATGTAGATCCACTGTTTAATAATTCGGTAGACGGACTTATGTACATTAAAATAGCCGACTTACCCGAAAGTACGGTAAAGCCTGTCATGGAGGAGTTTCAGGCAGAACTGGAACGTAAATTGGCTGAAACACAATCCCAAGATACTGATGTGCTTTAGTTCGTTCCTATAACACTACTACGCCTTTCAAAAAGCACATTATCTCTCCAGGTTCCTTCAACTGTCCTGCCAATTTTTTCACGTTTTCCTATATAACGGAATCCCATTTTTTTATGGAGCTGAATGCTCGCTTCGTTTTCAGGGAAAATACCAGATTGCAAGGTCCATAGCCCCTCTTTTTCACTTTCTAAAATAAGTTGTTCCATTAAGCGCTTTCCAACACCTAAACCCCTAGCGTTTGCTGCTATATAAACACTTACCTCTCCTACACCACCGTAAACACACCTACCAGAAACTGGGGAAAGTGCTGCCCAACCCACTATTTCATCTCCCTGTATAGCTACTATTCTACACGTTTTCAAGTGAGCGCTGTCCCAAGTTTCAAAGTCTGGGACATCTGTCTCAAACGTAGCGAAACCTGTAGCAATACCTTGCTTATAAATTGAGGAAACGGAGTTCCAATCCTCCGCATTCATCTTCCTGACCATACTATTTTTACGATTACTCATTTTAACAACATTTGATTTTTGAACGGTAGTTGTTTCATAGGTTTAGTTTAACATTAACAGCATCCACTCCCTGGGGAACACCCATTATCAGAAACACGTTCCATCTCTACGGGAACACCACAGGTGTCCTTGGCCTTGCAGTCTGTTGGCGTTACCCCAAGATCAACAACAAGTTGTCCTTCATCTACCCTATAGTTATGCACATACAATTGTGCTGTATGAAACTGATCGTTACTATACTCAAATTTCACCTCAACCTCTTTTTCCATAGGCTTGATACCATCCACTCGGTTTAAAATCTCCAGTGCCTTATGGGTGTGCATAAAATCGCGTTTGCCTACCTCTTCCGGACTCTCCCAAAGCTGAATAATGGTTTCTTTCCAGAAATCGGTTCCAGCACCGCAGTCGACCGCATCAATCGTAATATTTTTAATTTCCGTAATATGATAGTTTGCGGCTACCATTTTCCCTGGTGCGTATTGAAACAATAATTCCTTGTTTGGATTTTCCTTTAAGAGGGATAAAAATTCATTTGTTTTCATTTATATATCGCTTTAGATTAACAGCATTTCGCTTTTGTGTTATTAAAAAAAGAGTTTAGGCGTTGTTGAACGGCAGCCCATGTTTGTAAATTGATACAATAACAGACTTTCTTCCCATCAATCTCACCTTTGATAAGATCTATGCTTTTGAGTTCTTTCAAGTGTTGGGAAATGGTTGGTTGAGCCAAACCTATCTCATCTACAATATCGTTACAGATACAGGCGTCCTGTTTACTTATGAATTCCAATATGGCTATCCGTGCCGGGTTCGCAAGAACCTTAAAGGTATTGGCAAGTTCATTCTGTTCCGTATTGAATATCTGTGTTTTTGTAATTCCCATTATTCATATTTATATATTGCAATATTACGATAATAAATGAATTAAAAAAAGACCAACTATAAAAATCGGTCTTTTTGTATTTACAAACTTTTAAACCAGTCTTGGAAATAATCCCCAAGCAGAGGGGTCGGAACCATTTTTTCATTAGCCGCATTGATTACGCTCATCACCACAAGAACAAGACAAATGATAAAGGCAAAGCAACCTACAATAGGAATCCAACTTAATACTATGGCAAGAAGCCAAATACCAAGTGTTTGTCTTATATAATAACTACCCAATTCAGTTTTATTACTACTATTCATTACAATAGCTACTATCCATCCAATAAACGTGATATGCGCTATTATAGCCACCGTTTTACCACTATCAGGATTGTTCGGGTCAAAGGTTTCTTTCACATCCTCCTTAAAGTCTTTTGCTGCCTCTTCCGCTTTGTCAGCAAAATCACTGGTTTTTTTCTTGGCATCTTCCGCAAAGTCACTCGCTTTCTCTTTTGCGTTGTCAAAAGCTTCTTCAGCCTTATCCCCTAAATCTTTCGCCTTTTCCTTACCCTTGTCAATAGCATCTTCAGCCTTATCTCCTAAGTTCTCCGCTTTCTTTTTTGCATTATCTAAGGCATCTTTTGCCTCGTCCCCTAAATCCTTATTCTCGTCAGACATTTTAATTATTTTTTTGGTGGTTAATTAATTACTAAATGTAACAAAAAAATCGATAGCCAGAGAAACAGCTTATTAACAGATAAATTTCAGCCCTAAATAGATGGTTTTAAAAACTTTAGGTTCGCACCATAGCAACTCCTAGTTGCCCATACGCTTAACTTTATGTACGCTTTGGGTTCCATAAAATATGTACTGCTTTTCGTCTTGTATCAGTTGGTTTTTTATCCATCCAACAAATACAAACCCAGTTTAATTTTCCAATACGGTACTTTCTCTTCGAAGAATTCAAAATAGTCGCGTAACCCTTGAGCGTTGGGGAGCGATTCCTTGGCTTTGGCGATGCTTTCTTGTTCCGCTTTACTCATAAACTGCTGCATGTCTAGCTCCTCCCCTTCTGTATGCATTTTCATCAGGTGACCATAAACGGTATTTTCAGAAAGTTTTCGTTTTTCTGCTATCTCCTGCACCGTACATCCTTCTTGGAACAATATATACGATTGTTTGTGCGTAGGCACTTTACTATTCTTCTTTACTGGTTTGTATGCGGCAATTTCTTTAAGGAAAACCTCGGCATACTTTTCCAATTTTGTCTTTCCTACACCAGTAATGTTCATAAACTCGGCCTCGTTCCTTGGCATTTTAGCCTCCATATCCTTTAAGCTAGCATCACCAAAAATAACATACGCAGGAACGTTTTGATCCGTAGCCAGTTGTTGGCGCAACAAACGTAGTTTCTCGAAGAGTCCGGATTTACTTGCTCTTGTGGCATGCTCCGTTTTCTTGCGATCTACCGCTTTTTCCAATACGGCCAATTGGATGGTTTTATTGGAGAACAGCACTTCTTTGGCTAAGGGTGTAAGTCCTAATCGAGCACCTTCCCTAAAATTGATGCTCAGCACCCCTTGGTTTAGAAGCTGTATTACATATTGTTGTAGGTCTAACCATGAAATATCTTTAACCGCTCCATACGTTTTTACATGCTGATATCCTTTATCGAACACTTGCGCATTTTTCGCACCACGCAATACATCGATTACGGTTCCCATGGGTTCTCTTTCCTTTAAGCGCACTACAGCGGAACAGATTTTCTGCGCGAGAAGGGTACCATCAAAATAAGCTGGGGGACGCTGACAGATATCACAATTACCACAACCCTCGGTCACATGTTCACCAAAATAATTCAATAAAGCGATACGTCTGCAACTCAAAGCCTCGGCAAATTGTTGCATGCGTTCTAGTTTGGCATATTCCACCTCAGCGTTTTCACTTTGCGAAATGAACCGACGTAGTTGTGCCACGTCTCCAAAACTATAAAATAATAAGGCATTAGCAGGTAAACCATCCCTGCCGCCACGACCAATTTCCTGATAGTAGCCTTCTAAATTCTTTGGGAGGTTGTAATGAATCACCCAACGTACATTACTTTTGTCAATCCCCATACCAAAAGCGATTGTTGCAGTAACTATGGGCACTTTATCTGTAATAAATTCTTCTTGCACCTTGGTTCGCTCTTCGGGAGATAAGCCTGCGTGATAGGCTTTCGCTTTATAGCCAGCATTACGCAGTTTTTCTGCAATGGCAGCGGTACTCTTTCTACTTAAACAGTAAATAATTCCACTCTCATTGGGTCGTTCTTCCAAAAAATTCAAGATATGCTTTATACGATCTTGCGCTGGCTGTACTTCTAAAAACAGATTGGGCCTGTTAAAGGAGGCCAAGTGGCGGGCTCCTTCGGTTATTCTTAGTTGATCCGCTATATCTTCTTGGGTGCTACCGTCTGCCGTAGCGGTCAAAGCAATTATGGGAATACTTGGAAAACGTTCTTTTAAACTACCTAACTGGGTATAGGCTGGCCTAAAATCATGCCCCCAAGACGATATACAATGGGCCTCATCTACAGCGAAGAGGCTAATCTCTATTTCCTGAAAAACAGTATGAAAAGCGCCCAAACTTTCCGGAGCCACATAAAACAATTTAAGCCCCCCCTCCTTTAAGCTAGAAAAAATATCTTGCTGTTGTTCTTGGGACTGTGAGCTATTATAATATGCGGCAGCAATACCATTTGCCTTAAGCACATCTACCTGATCCTTCATCAAGGCGATTAAGGGCGATACGACAATAGCGGTACCTTCCAAGGCAAGAGCAGAAAGCTGGTAACAAAGCGATTTCCCACCGCCTGTAGGCATAATGGCCAACACATCTTTTTTATCCACTACATCGGCAATAACCGCCAACTGATTTGGTTTGAAAGAATCATACCCGAAATGGGTTTTTAACAAGGGCAATAGCTTTTCTTCTACGGTCGAAGTCATGGGTGCAAAAATAAGGATTGTGCGTTTGTTGTTGCGGGGTTATGGTAATAATATGTTAGTCAACATTACAATGTCATGCTGAGCGCAGTCGAAGCTCCATCATCACAAAAAAAAAGTCTTCGACTGCGCTCAGACTGACAATAGTAATACACTAATCCTAACCAAACGCTACAATAGATAGGCAGTCGACGTGCTCATAAAGACAAATCCGGCTTATATTTAAAATGGGTTGAATTCCTACATTCCGCCAACAGTTGAATGGCATCAAAATCATCATTGATTAACGCTGTTTTTTTTGCCCTAGACCAACCTTTGATTCTCTTTTCAAAAAGTATAGCCTGTATGACATCTTCAAACTCCAAATAGTATTTTACCTTCAGAGGTCGTCTTGAATATGTATAGCATGATTTGAAATAGCCGCATTGATGTTGTATCCAACGATTATCAAAATTTCCTGTAATTCCAGTATAATAGGAACCATCGAAACATTGCAGCATATATACAATATAGGATTTCATATGTAAGCTATTAGTTCAATAAGTCTTCGACTGCGCTCAGACTGACAATTGGAGTACTGTCATCCTGAGCGCAGTCGAAGGACTTATGCATATCTTACTTCCCCAACATCAGTAATTCATTGCAACGAACTTCGGTAAAATAACGCTTTTCACCCTCCTTGGTTTCATATGAGCGGTGGGTTAACTTACCATCAACAGCCACCTGCTTTCCTTTGGTTAAATAGTTTTCGACGATGTCGGCCGTTTTACCCCAAGCAACGATATTGTGCCATTGAGTATCCTCCACCTTTTCACCTTTTGCGTTCTTATAGCTATCTGTGGTTGCTATTGAAAATTTAGCCAGTTTGGCGCCTCCATCAAGGGTTACGATTTCTGGATCTTGACCTAAGTTTCCGATTAACTGTACTCTGTTTTTAAGTGCATTCATAATCCTATGTTTTACTAATTATTGTTTGTAATGCCAAGCCACCTTGACTTGACACTGCAAACCTACACCCGACTTCAAAAGTTATTCGGTTACAAAATACTTACTTTCGTTTGTAATCGTTTGTTGTCGTTTGAAAACATTTTTATCACTGATTATCAGGTTATTGAAAAAATAACTTATTTTCGAAATATTTCAATTATCTTTCTATTTCAAAACTTGGAAAACGGAAATAGAATGAAATTAGCCATACACAACTGGATGCGTGCGGAATCTTTAGAAGACACCATGGCGCGTATTTCAGCCATGGGGTATACCCATTTAGAGCTTCAGGGCACTCCAGAAAACTATGACACCAAAGAAGTCAAAATACTATTAGACAAATACCAGCTGCAATGTTGGGGTTCCGTTACCTTAATGCTAGAGGAACGTAATATGCTAGCCAAAGACCCGGCACAACGTCAGCTATCCGTACAATATGTGTTGGATGTCGCAAAAATGGTAAAAGAACTTGGAGGAAAGGTGATATCGCTCGTTCCGGCTACGGTAGGGAAAATTGTCCCAGAGGCACGCCCTGAAGAAGAATGGGAATGGGCCGTAGAAGGAATTAAAGAAGTATATGAATACACGGAGGCGAACGGACTTAAAATAGGCATTGAACCCATAAATAGATTTGAGACCTATTTTATTAATCGCGGAGCTCAAGCATTAGCCTTGGCCGAAGCTGTTGGACCCAATTGCGGCGTTTGTCTAGATACCTTTCATATGAATTTAGAGGAAGCCGATATGTTCGCTACCATGAAAAAGGTAGGTGACAGATTGATTAATTTTCACGTAGCGGACAACAATCGTATGGCTCCCGGTATGGGGCATCTGGATTGGGAACGCATTATGGAGACTTTGAAACAAATTGGTTATGATGACGTGCTATCGGTAGAATTTTGTCCGCCCATAGACCGCACACCAGCAAATCAATATCCCAACTCCATAGATACAGCTCCTGTTGGACTAAGTGACGAGCAACTGAAATTTCTACAGGATCATGGTAGCTCGGCAATGACAGAAGAATTTTATTCCATGTTAACCAAGAAATCAGTGGATACCTTAAACCCTTTTCTGTAATATGAAAATTACCAACGTAGAAGCTTTTTGGCTGCGATGCCCCATCCCAAAAGAAAAACAACATTTTTCGGATTATGGCTTGTTGACCAATTTCGACATGACCTTAGTAGTAGTAACCACAGATTCCGGACTTCAAGGTTTTGGCGAGGCGAAGGCCGCTGTTGGCTCTTCTGGTTCTTGCTCCAGTATCGTTAGCTGTATTGAAAATGAAATCAAACCTATTTTACTAGGGAAAGATGCGCGACATATCTCTAGAATTTGGGAACATATGTACAATGGAACACGAGACCATTATGCGCTCTCGCGAGGACGTAAATTTCCCATTTTAGGTAGACGGGGATTAACCGTATCTGCCATGAGCGGTATTGATACCGCCCTTTGGGATTTAAAAGGGAAAGCTTTGGGCGCACCTGTAGTAGAACTCCTAGGTGGAAGCTGTAGGGATAAAATGGCAGCGTATGCCAGTGGTGGCTGGGCAAAGGTCGACTCCATTGGGGACCAACTCCTCTCCTATACAAAAAAAGGATTTTCAGGCGTAAAAATGCGTGTAGGTATTATGGATGAGACCGTTCAAGCAAGTATTGACCGTGTAAAAGCGGCACGAGAAGCACTGCCCGACCACATTAAATTAATGACCGATGCCCACGGAACGTTTAGCGTTCCGGAAGCGAAACAATTTTGTAGAGGCGTTGAAAACTACAATCTGTACTGGTTTGAGGAGCCCATTAGTCCGGATAATAAAATGGGTACAGCAGAAGTGCGCGCCAATACGCATATTCCCATTGCCGCTGGCGAAAGCGAATACACGGCATTTGATGTACGTGATCTGATTGCTGAGCGCGCTTTGGATGTACTACAACCAGATTGCGCCATTATTGGTGGTATCACAGAAGCCATGCGCGTTGCACAATTGGCGCATACCTACCAGCTAGAATTGGCGCCCCACTGTTGGGGTTCTGCCTTTTCTTTTATGGCAGGTGCTTCAGTAGCTTTTGCTTCCCCATCAGCCAATGTTATAGAATTTTCCCTAGGTGGAAATCCAATGATGTACGACTTGGTGGAAGAGCAAATAAGCGTGGACGAAAACGGTATGCTCCCCGAACCAGATAGACCTGGTTTGGGACTCACCCCTAACTGGGATTTTGTAAACGAATTCAAACAATAAGACGATGGCAAAAGCAATACAAATCAATCACGTGGCCTTAATTGTAAGCAACTTAGAAGAAGCCTGTAAATTTTACGAACATGAATTGGGTTTGGAACCTATTCCAGCCTTTCTTTTTGATTATCCAACGGCCTTTTTCAAATTTAACGAGGAGCAGCAATTGCATTTGACGGAATGGGAAGATGCGTATTCCTTTCGCGGACATATTTGCGTGCAGGTAGATGATATCAATACCATTTTTTACCGCATGAAGGAACTCGGTATTATCGATATAAAACCATGGGGACATGTGCGGCAATTACCGGATGGTCC
>Ga0316189_10002395_pt1 | contig 18487 bp, 17 predicted proteins | sample LowCovwburrow_MG_FD_204930 | JGI IMG/M metagenome (GOLD analysis project Ga0316189, IMG submission 204930) | Coastal sediment microbial communities from Maine, United States - Lowes Cove worm burrow | ecosystem: Environmental > Aquatic > Marine > Coastal > Sediment | place: USA: Maine...
TTGCTTAACTTTACTATAAGCTGAAGCGCTGGCGATTCCAACAATGGCACCCATTAAATGTGACTCCCATGAAACATTTGACTGGACGGGTAACACACCATAAATGAGGCCGCCATAGAAAAGGATAATTATCAATGAAATTAAAAGCGACTTAAAATCTTTTCTGAACAGCCCGAAGGAGATAAGAAAAAAAGCAAGGCCATAGATGAGGCCACTTGCACCAATGTGATAAGAAGAGCGCCCTAAAATCCAAACCAGCACACCTGGGAAAATGTAGCATTGGAGAAATATGTAACTGGCGATGCGATCATAAAACAGATAGACTGTTGACCCCAGGAAGATTAGGGGGAATGTATTGGATGCCAGGTGAATGGCATCGCCATGTATCATGGGAGAAGTGAGAATGCCAATCAAGCCACTCACTGTACGCGGGTAAATACCTAAAAATCCGAAATCAGTATGGAGAGCAAACTCAATGGAGTAGACCAGCCACATAATGAAGGTTAGGCGCAGGGGCGGAACTATGCTGTTATTGAGTGAAGACAACCGATACCACGTTTAGAAAGATAATGATAAACAAAAAGCCGGAAGAATCCGGCTTTTTGAGATTGGTTGGTGATAGGTTGTTTTATTTAGAGGGATCTTTGATCATACTTAATTCCACCAGTTTGGCTTCTTCATAGCTAACGGACATGTAGCCCAAAATTCCACCGGATGCTTCTGCCACTCGTTTGGCCATATCCTTTAAGCTGCCGTACAGCTTGGTAGCAAAACGTTTGTCTAATTTCACAAGAATCCGGTTCAGGCGTCTTAACTCCTTTGTAATCTCCGGATTACGTTTGGCAGCGGCATCGGGTAACTCCTGTATCAAATTTTGCAAATCGTCTTCGAAGGTTTTAGCTATCTCTTTATAAAATTCCACCAAACCTTCTCTTGCCCGCGTTTGTTTTGCATTGGCAACAGCTATGGCTTCCTTTAACTCATTCTTGTCGATATTATCGTCAGCCCCAGCAATTAAGATACATACATATGCTGGAGCTTTTCTTATAAGATCAACCTCGTCTTCTCTTAGGTTTTTTAATTCTGGAATCATTAAGAATTCTATTTTGCTGCTTGAAGTTTGGCCTCGAAAATAATAATTAAATGGCTATCTCTCCTAGGTGAATTTACTTTTATTTCTAAAATTATTTTTTGCAAATATAGTGACTCAATTTGGGAATTAACTAAGTAATAGTCCTAATCCAAATGCCACTACAAATAGCAAGGTAGTAAGCGCTAATTGCTTCAGGTAAGGGTCAAGCTCTGCTGGCTCAATCTTTGATTTTGCTGCTTTTGCATTAATAATAATTAAAGGCACACTGACCAGAAATACTAATTGTAAGTATCCTTGAAAATCTTTTAAAACGAAAATCAAAGCCGCCGCAATAGCAGCTATGAGTAGGGACCAGTGATAGATAACCGCGTTGGATCGGCCTATTCTGACAGGAATTGAAAGTTTGCCCGCTAATTTATCGGATTCGATGTCCCTGATATTATTCAGGTTAAGGACAGCAACTGAGAAAAGCCCGCAACTCAGCGCAGGCAGGAGGATAGGCCACTCCAGGGTTTTGGTGTACAAAAAATAGGTTCCGAGGACACCAGCCAATCCGAAGAATAACAATACTGAGAGATCTCCCAGGCCAACGTAGCCATAGGGCCTTTTGCCGGAAGTGTAAGTTATCGCAGCAACGATGGCCAAAACCCCTAAAACCAGAAATGCCAGCAAAGCCTGAAAATCCCAGCTAAAGGCCACCCAAATCAAAAATGTTCCTGAGAGGAAAGATAAAATTGCGACGAAACGAATGGCAGAGCGCATTTTTTCAGCTGAGATTTCTCCGGATTGGACTGTCCTGGAGGGACCCTCCCGATGGATCGAATCAGCCCCGTGAACGGAATCGCCGTAATCGTTGGAGAGGTTAGACAGCACCTGCAAGAAAATAGTGGTTAGGACTGAGAACAAAAAAATGGAGGTATCAAACTGATCCTGTGAAGCAGCTAAAAAACTCCCCATTCCTATGCAGGCCAGTGATAAAGGCAGTGTTCTCGGCCTGGCTGCTTTAATCCATGGTTTTACATTAACCATATATTACATTCGTTCAGGTACCTGTATGCCAAGCAATGACATCGACTTGCCAATAACATCAGCTACCGTTTTTGATAAAACTACCCTTAGTGCGGTTATGTTTTCACTTTGTTCCCCAAAGATGGACAACTCCGCGTAAAACCTGTTATACTCTTTTGCCAAATCAAAGGCATACTGTGCAATGATTGAAGGTGAGAAAGTCTCAGCTGCTTCTCGTATTTTTTCAGGAAAGGTGGTAAGGAGCCTTATTAACTCAAGCTCTTCGGCCTCAAGGGTAATGTTTTCTGTATCCAGATTAGGGGACACTTTTAATTCCGTGGCCCTTCTAACGATCGCTGAAATCCTGGCAAAGGTGTACTGGATGAACGGGCCTGTATTGCCCTGGAATTCAATTGATTCTTCGGGATTAAACAACATTCGCTTCTTGGGATCCACTTTCAACAAGAAATATTTGAGAGCACCCAATCCAAGTTTAGAATAGAGGTCTTTAGCCTGGTCAGCTGTGAAGCCTTCGATCTTGCCTAATTCTTTGGTTTTATTTTCTGCTGTGCTGACCATTTCATCAATGAGCTCATCAGCGTCAACCACGGTTCCCTCCCTGGATTTCATTTTTCCTGACGGTAAGTCTACCATGCCATAAGAGAGGTGAAAAAGACCGTCGGCGTAAGTTCGTCCAAGTTTCCTGAGAATTAATATGAGGACTTTGAAATGATAATCCTGCTCATTTCCTACCACGTAAATGCTTTTCTCAAAAGGGTAGTCATCGTGGCGCATGTCGGCAGTTCCCAAATCCTGGGTCATGTAAACAGCAGTTCCATCAGACCGAAGTAATAGTTTCTTGTCCAGGCCCTCATCTTCCAAATCCACCCAAACAGACCCGTCGTCCTCTCTGTAAAAAGCTCCACTTTTAAGACCTTCTTCTATCAGGTTTTTGCCTAGCAGATAAGTTTCCGATTCGTAGTAATACTTGTCGAAATCCACCCCCATTTTGTGGTAGGTCTCATCGAACCCATCATAAACCCAGCCATTCATTTTTTTCCAAAGGTCTACAGTTTTCGGGTCGCCCATCTCCCAATTTTTCAAAGTCTCTTGTGCTTCCAGCAAAATCGGAGCTTCTTTTTTCGCCTTTTCCTTGTCTGTCCCATTAGAGGAAAGAGCCTCGATTTCCTTCTTATATTCCTGGTCAAATTTCACATAGTATTTGCCAATCAGGTGATCTCCTTTTATTGAAGCCGATTCGGGTGTTTCATGGTTGCCAAACTTTTCATAGGCCACCATCGACTTGCAAATATGAATGCCGCGATCATTGATGATCTGTACTTTCATCACCTCGTAGCCCGATGCCTTCAGGATCTCGGCCACAGAATAACCGATGAAATTATTTCGTAGGTGACCAAGGTGAAGCGGTTTGTTAGTGTTTGGCGAGGAGTATTCCACCATCACTTTTCGACCATTCGCAGGCTGGTTGCCATAATCTTCCGACTGATTGATTTGCTGCAGGTTGTCAAGCCAGACTTTGTCAGTCAACCGCAGGTTAAGAAAACCTTTGACGACATTATAATCGGAGATTATCCCGGAATGCTCTTTCAGGTGCTCTCCAAGGGCCCTACCAGTTTCTTCCGGGCTCTTCCTGGATACTTTTAAATATGGGAAAACGACAAAAGTGTGCGACCCGTCAAATTCTTTTCGGGTTGGTTGCAAAGACAGATCGTCCAATTTAGCCTCATAACTGAAGACTGATTGCAAAGCTGCTGCTAAGTTCGTTTTTAATTCCTGCTCAATACTCATGCTACACAAAAAATGAGGTGCAAAGTTAGGGGCATGGATTGGTAATATGAAGTAACAGGTCAGTTCAATTTATCTGCTTTGCCCTTAGCCTTCAATATTACCTGTTCGATATTCGAAATTCAATTTGAATAAACCTCTAAGATTTTACCCTTAACAATAATCGAACTCAGGTTATTATTCAAAGGTAAGTCTCGGAGGTTTGCGCATTTTAGGGAGTTACTGTAAATTGGAAAAATGAACAAGTCTGATACATCAAAAATTCACCGAAGAAAATTTCTCGGACTCACAGGGTTAGCCATTGGCACATTAGGAAGTGGGATGGCGTTGCCAGGTTGGAAGCCCTCTCAAAAGGCAAAAGGAAAGATCGCCTTACAACTTTGGACCGTCAGAAATCTTTTAGAAAAGGACTATGCTGGTACAATTGAAAAGGTGGCAAATATGGGTTACCATGCAGTTGAATCTATTGCTCCGCCAGACGGCATGTCCCTGAAAGACGCCGGGAATATCATCATAGAGTCGGGACTGAAAGTGTGTAGCGCCCACGTGGATTTGCCAAAAGACGGCAAACATGATTGGCTGGAAATGGCCGAAGCGTTCAATTGCAAAAATATGATTTGGCATGGCTGGCCGGAAGATCAACGGTACAAGACTGAGGATGGGATTAATGAATTGATCGATATTTACCATCAAGCATTGGATTTGGCTAGGTCAAACGGGTTGAAATTTGGTTTACACAATCATTGGTGGGAATTCGAAAAACAGCCATCTGGCAAACTGCCTTTTGAGATACTACTGGCAAAACTGGACAAAGATATTTTCTTTGAAATTGACACATACTGGGTAAAAGTAGCCGGACAGAACCCTGCTGATATCGTGAAAAAGTTTGGTGACAGGGTAAAGTTGCTACACATCAAAGACGGCCCCGCCCGCTACACCGAGTCCCTCGATGCCGATGAACCCGAACCAATGGTGGCTGCTGGTCAGGGGACACAAAATTTCCCTGAAATAGTCAAAGCCGCCGAGGGTAACGTCGAATGGATGATTGTAGAGCTTGACAATTGCGCCACCGATATGATGACTGCGGTGCAGGAGAGCTATGACTATTTAACCGGAAATGGTTTGGCTGCAGGGAGGGTTTGATTGAAAGTCACGTAATCAATTCTTCATTAATGGTGCAGCGATTAGAGCGTAAGAGGTGTATGGCAGTGTTACCAACTTGTGCATAACCTCGTTTTGCTTACCAAGGTTTTCTTTTCCAAAATTCTATCTTTGTGCTCTTTTGAAAACCAGTTATCGGGATAAAGTTTAAAAATGGGTAAAATCATTACAATAGCTAACCAAAAGGGAGGGGTCGGTAAGACAACTACTGCCATCAACCTGGCTGCGAGCCTGGCGGTTATGGAGAAAAAGACCTTGATCGTTGATGCTGATCCTCAGGCCAATGCCACCTCTGGAATTGGATTTAATACCAAGGAAATTGAGAGCGGTATTTACGAGTGTATGATCAACGGAACAGATCCCCGAAAATCGATCCTTAAGAGTGATATCGATTATCTCAGCATCCTGCCTTCACACATTGACCTGGTAGGTGCTGAGGTTGAGATGGTGAATGCCGAACGCCGGGAGAATCGCATGAAAGATGCACTTGATCAGCTTAAAGATGATTACGATTATATTATTATTGATTGTTCGCCTTCACTTGGATTAATTACTATTAATGGCCTTACGGCTGCAGATTCAGTGATTATTCCTGTGCAATGTGAATATTTTGCCCTTGAAGGTTTGGGCAAACTGCTCAACACCATCAAAATTATCCAATCACGTTTGAATACCGAGTTGGAGATTGAGGGTATCCTGTTGACCATGTACGACGTTCGTTTGAGGCTTTCAAATCAGGTTGTTGAGGAGGTCCGCACCCATTTTCAATCCATCGTTTTTGATACCATTATTCCAAGAAATATTAAATTGAGTGAATCTCCTAGTTACGGAGAGCCTGTGATTTTACATGATGCAGAGAGTAAAGGGGCAATCAGTTACCTGAATATGGCCAAAGAGATCCTTTCAAAAAATGGAACACTCTGATCGGGATAAAGAATTGTCCGGATTGAACAAATTGTTATGACTAAAAAAAGAAGCGCACTGGGGAGAGGCTTAGGAGCCTTATTATCCGATTCCGATGAACAGAATAACCCCAAATCAGTAGAGGCGGTAGTAGCCCCTGCCAAAGCTGGCATAGACGAAATCTCCCTGGATGAAATTGAGTCAAATCCTTTTCAGCCAAGAACAGATTTTAACCAGGAAGCGCTCAATGAGTTGGCTGATTCCATCAAAGTCCAGGGGATAATTCAACCGATAACTGTAAGGCAGCTCAGTGAGGGAAAATATCAATTGATCAGTGGTGAGCGCCGGTTCACCGCCTCTAAGATTGCCGGATTGGTAGCTATTCCCGCTTACATCAGAACTGCCAATGATCAGCAGATGCTGGAAATGGCCTTGATCGAGAATATTCAAAGGGAAAACCTCAATGCTATTGAAATTGCCCTGAGTTACCAGCGGTTGATTGCTGAGTGCGAATTGAAGCAGGAAGAATTGGGTGATCGCGTAGGGAAGAACCGAACCACGATTAATAATTACCTGCGCTTACTTAAATTGCCGCCCGACGTACAAGTTGGGGTAAGAGACGGAAAAATATCCATGGGCCATGCCAGGGCCCTCATCACTTTGGAAAACGTTGACCTTCAACTTGATATTTACCGAAAGACTGTTAATAATGACCTCTCGGTAAGACAAGTTGAAGTGTTAGTCAGGAATATTGGGAAGGACAGCAAGGTCGCCACAAAGCAACCAGAGCCGTCTGAATTGAATTATGAGATCAAGAAACTACAGGATAAAATTTCTTCTCATTTTGGGTCAAAGATTGCCATAAAGGCAAATGACCAAAACAAAGGCGAAATAAAAATCCCTTTTAATTCAGCTGATGACCTCAACCGTATACTCGATCTGCTTAATCTCTGATCAAAAAATTGTGAAGTCACTCCTGGTTGCACTTTTGTTTTTAATGTCGACCGGGGCATTTTCACAAATAATAACCGGAGAGGCGGATACTGTTTTTGTTGATGATGATGGTGAAGCCTTGCTTGAGTTAGCGGAGAATTCCACCCTTTTCGAAACAAAGTCTAAATTAAATCCACAAACTGCTGCTATTTATTCAGCTGTTTTGCCCGGGTTAGGTCAGGCTTATAATAAGGACTATTGGAAGATTCCTGTCATTTATGGAGGTGGACTTGTTTTTTTGCAGGTAGTAAGAAAAAACAATCAACTATACCGGGCTTTTCGGAATGCCCTTTTTAATGAAATTGATCTTGACCCAACAACCGTGAGCCCATTCCCAAGCCGGATTTATTCAACAGATGCACTTCGAAGAAATACTGACAGCTTTCGGCGCAACCGGGACTTTTTTATAGTGATAGGATTGTTGTGGTATGGCATTAATATAGCTGAGGCCCATATAGCGGCTCATCTGGATGAATTTAATGTGAACGATGAACTGTCAATCAATTTTTCACCAACCATCCTGTCAATTCCTACTGCGCCTGTAATGGCAGGACTAGTTGTTACCCTGAATTTTAACTGATGAAGATATTATTAATCGGGCATGGCAAAATGGGCCAATCAATTGAGAAATTGGCAATAGAGAGGGGGCATTCCATTGCCGGGGTCATCAATGTTGATAACCCAAATGATTTAGAGAGGTTCAGTCGGCCTTCTGCGGATGTAGCCATTGAGTTTACTCAACCGGAGGTGGCTTTCGATAATATTTCCACCTGCATCAGACAGGGCATTCCTGTAATAAGCGGCACCACGGGATGGCTGGATAAATATCAGGATGTGGTTGATTTGTGTGATCAGAAAGAGGGCACTTTTTTATATGCATCTAATTTTAGCCTGGGCGTCAACCTGTTCTTCAAAATGAACGAATGGCTTGGCCAACTGATGTCAGGACATGCTTCCTACCAACCATCAATTGAAGAGACTCACCATATCCATAAAAAAGATGCACCGAGTGGAACGGCCATTACATTGGCCGAGGGGATTTTGAAAAGCTTTAATCGTTTGAAGAAATGGACCCTTGGGCTGCCCTCTGATAACGAGCTTCTCATCAAGGCGATTAGAAAAGGTGAAGTACCCGGAACCCATTCAGTGAAATTTCGTTCTCAGGTTGATGAGATTGAGATTCGGCACGAAGCCTTTTCTCGGCAGGGGTTTGTGCTCGGCGCTGTTTTGGTGGCCGAGTGGATTAAAGATCAAAAAGGGGTGTTGACCATGGATGATTTCATGAGAAGTTCATCCGGCCTTTGATTCAGTTGATAAAAGCCTATTTTTGCGGACGTTTTTATAAGTGTGACCTGAAGCAGTAATGAAATTCGACTTGTCTAAATTGAAGTTTAACATTTCTAAAAAGAAGGAAGAAAAGGAAAAAAAATCTCCCATGAGGGAATGGTGGGACGCAATTGTTTTTGCCGTTGTAGCCGCCACACTCATCCGGTGGATATTCATGGAGGCCTTCACAATTCCGACTCCTTCGATGGAAAAGTCGTTGTTGGTGGGCGATTATCTTTTCGTCAGCAAGATCAGCTATGGCTCCAGAACACCAAAAACACCATTTCAAATACCGTTGACCCATGGTAAAATTTGGGGCACTGACATACCATCTTACCTGGATTTTGTCCAGCTCCCCCAGTTTAGATTTCCCGGATTGTCTGATGTAGAAAGAAACGATGTAGTAGTTTTTAACTGGCCTGCAGAAGGCCCCGATATTCCCCTTGATCTAAAAACGCACTACATCAAACGTTGCGTCGCTGTGCCGGGAGATACATTGAGTATTAAAAACATGCAGGTATTCATCGATGGGCAGCCATTCGAGAATCCGCCTGACATGCAATACAGATATTTTGTAGCGACCGATGAAGCCCTGAATGAGCGGTTTTTCCAACGCTATGATATTGCCCTGGCTGAGGTTGCTCCCGTAGGAGGTGGTTATTACTTGCAGACCAGGCCAGATACTGCGGCGAAATTAAAGGCGCTGGATTTTATTAAAGATGTCATTGTAATGACGGGCCCTCCTGACCGGCCGGAGCCGAGGATATTTCCCAACTACCCGGAGATATTTGGTTGGAACACTGACAATTTTGGCCCACTCTTAATTCCCGGCGAAGGGATGACCTTAAAAATGGACAGCGGAAACGTAGCCAAATACGCTTCTACTATTCGCCAGTATGAAGGCTATGATGAGGTGAAAGTTGAAGGCTTTAAACTTTACCTTGATGGCTCAGCTGTTGAGGAATATACTTTCGGACAAAACTATTACTTCATGATGGGCGACAACCGCCACAATTCCGAAGATTCGCGTTTCTGGGGCTTTGTGCCAGAAGACCACGTGGTTGGGAAGGCGCTTTTCATCTGGCTGTCCATCGATCCTGAGCCGGGCTTTAGCATTAATAAAATCAGGTGGGGTAGGCTATTTAGCCTGATCGATTGAGTTTGAGTTGACGATCCTCTAAGTCTGAGGAAAAATCGCAGAGAGTTCTGATAAATAAAAAGTGCCGAAGAAGGGACTCGAACCCCCACGCCATTGCTGGCACATGTCCCTGAAACATGCGTGTCTACCAATTTCACCACTTCGGCAAGCGGGCTCAAAGTTATAGTTTAATGTTCGATTCCTAGTATATCTTCCAGTCGTTTTGGTAAATTTTTCTCGACCCACTTTCGATAATCGCCATCATAGCCTGCCTTTTTCTGCAAGGCTCCAGTTTTGTCAATAATGCTTTGGATCACTTCATCTGGCATAAACCTTTGGCGCTGAATGTGGTCAGTAATATGACCCACCTGCTCTGAGACAATTCCTTCTTTGCCGTTGAGCCATTTCTCGTAGTCCTCTTCATGCCAATCCAGTTCACTGTCCATTACTTCCAGCGATATCTCCCTACCGTGATCGAGGGACTCCTTAATGTTCCCCCTTCCAGTTACTGCATTGCCAAGCATAAATACATTGTCATAACCTTCTAACCGACAGCTCTTTTCGTCAGCTATCTTGAAGGTTGAACCGGAGGATGGCATCCCTTCAACCTCTTCCGGAATACTGCCAATGGAGGCAATGACCAATTCACTTTTGTATTCTGCAGTTTCATCGGTGGGGATTACCTTTCCTCCTTCAATCTTGGTTTTTTGGAATTTTATTCCCACTAATTTGCCATCCTCCACCAATTTGTCTGTTGGTGCATGGCATGGAACGAATTTGAAAAGGAACTTATTCATTGCATTTTCAAGAATCTTTTTAGTTACCCGTTCAGCTTTTTCAATGTTTTCCGGAGAATCTTTGTTGACTGTCGAAAGGGGCATATCAAGGTCTCTACGTCTGTAGTAAAGTGTGCAACCTTTTAATCCAAGGTCATCAAGTGTAAGGTTATGTTGTTCCAACACTTTGACGATACTTCGCTCCAGATCGAACAAGTTGGTTTTGATGCCTCGTTCATTCAATGCGTCTTCAACGGTCACGAACATCAGCGCTTTCACCACATCAATGGAGGCCAGGCCCCCACCAACCACGATGGCATTGTCTTTTACCTCGTAAGTGGGGCCGTTATAATCAGGCTCATGAAAATGATTGTACCAATAAAAAAATGGATTCTGATAGATCAGGCCCTTGTCAACATATTCACCGATTCCATCAATGGGCAGTGATCGATCCCTCCAGGCACCAGTTGCAATCAAAACAGCAGTAAAGCCCCAATTCTTCACTAATTCTTCAAAATCGATATCTTCACCCAGCCTGATTCCCGGTATATACCGGATATTCTCATGATCCAGTTTGTCATTAATTCGTCCTTCTTCCTTGTTACGAAGTTTCACATGCCACTTGGGGAGACCATCTTCAATTTTACCGTAGGGAAGGAGGTTTTGTTCGAAAACCACAACTCGAAATCCCCGATGTGCCAGTTGGTACGCTGCCTCTGAACCGGCTACCGATCCTCCAAAAACAGCGATAAAATGATGTCCGGAATGTTCAATTGAATTGTCCATGCAATGCCATTTTAAATTAGTCGCAATAATCTAAAAAGAAATGGCGAAAGCTACTAATGCTTTTTGGAGAATGCCGTATAGGATTTATTTGGTAGGAGAAGCAGAAATGAAAAAGGCCACTCAAATCTTGAGTGACCCACAATAGTTGTGTAAGAATCTATGTTATTTGTCTAATGCAAATGTTTCTTCTGCAACAGTTTCTGAATCATGCTGGATCACGATGTTTACCCATTCAGAATTAATCTGGTTGACATCATAGATCTTATTGACCAAATCGACATTGTCCAATTTTTCAGTAAAAACCAGGTCCTGATTGTCATCAAAAATGTAAAGCTTCAAATCAGTTGTGCCCAGGTCACTTGCCGTTACAGCAAGCCTGTTCGGCTCAGCTTCGTTGATTTTTAGCTTGCCAGCCAATTCATCTTGCCTTGACAGATAAGTCATTGCTTCGATGAAAGTCTGTGACGGGCTTGTTACTTCGAAAGTGTAATCCCCGCTTGGCATTCCCTCAAAATTGAATTCCTGAATGAAGCCCTTCATGTTGGAATGCTTCTCGCTATAAAGTATTTGCCCTTCGCTATCCATCAGCATAAACTTCACCGGCCCGTCCGTCTCACTACTATAGATCAACTTGTAGGACTCATTGTGGAGGTTAGCAATGATCCTTACCTGGGCATTTCCGGTAGAATCAATTGTCTTTGCTAATGTGGCAGCACCAATAACTGTTAGAAGTGCCGCTAGAATTGTTGTTTTCATTGTCATAATAATGTGCTTAATAGTTCGTCAATTGACGACGCAAAGTTCATGAGGATTAATCGATATTTTCAACTAAAGGGTTCATTATTTAGATGAAATAATTGTTAACTGGCTAATTATTACAATCTGTTTAATAATCATGCTTATTAAGCCTGATTTATTGCAATTCAACTAACATCAAACGATGCCAATTTGTAAATTCATAATAAATATTAGAATTGTTCTATATATTCCTGTGAATAAAATCAAATGCTCCTTTTTGTGTAGTTATTGGTTAATAGGCGAAATTTTATATTGTATTCCATGCCAGATAGCCCAATATAATTGGAGATGTTTCGAGCATGAATAGAGACATAATTGATATTACAAGATAGATTCTTAGCGACTTAGCTTATTGGCGGTGAAAATTTGAGCGGCAAACGAGACTCGAACTCGCGACCCTCAGCTTGGGAAGCTGATGCTCTACCAACTGAGCTACTGCCGCCGCTTTTTCTAAATTAGTAAGAAATCACAAAAAGGTGATCATTTGTCAATTAGTATTTCAGGGCCCTGTGGCATGGTTAACAGAACAGAGTACAACTCAATGCCATACCAAAGACTGCCAATGGTGATGTTTTCGTCAGCCGCATGCTGGTTGTTGTCAAAATTGGCAATGTTCACAGAGATGGCTGGTTTTTTCAACATGTTGTAAATGACGTAATACATTTTGTTTGAGCCTCCCGAACTGGGAAGCAAAACCAGTTTATCACCCGTATAGGCTTTTACCGCATTGATCACCGGCAGGATCTGTGGGTCGTCCATTGAGCCTTTACCCGCAGGATATCCATTTTTATTTCTCTTTACCTTGATGATTTTAGGATATTTCAGCCGGGTCTCATGATCAGGGTCTTCGTAAACTACTTGCCACCCTTCATTTTTGATGTGGGCTTCGATGAGATCAAGCATGGCTTCGGGGTCATTGCCTTTGACTAACCTTAAGCCAAGGGTTGCTGTGGCGGTGCTGGGGATGATATTCCTTGCCCTTGACCCGACGTTTCCGCTGGATAGACCACGAACTGTTAAAGTGGGCAAAAGCAATTGCTCAAAAACAGATTGGCCATTCCCTTCCGTTTGTACCAGGCCCAGGTCTTTTTTCAGGAATTCGTCGATGTTAGGAATCTTTGAAATCTGTTGTTTTTCAAAGTCACTAATCGGTTCTACTGAATCGTAGTAACCTTCAATTAGGATGGAGCCGTCTTCCGCTTTCATAGAGGTTAGCAGCCTGGCAAGCATTTGCCCCGGAACGGGAGCCCAATTGCTATAATGCCCGCTGTGTAATGGACGGCTGGCGCCATAAACGGTTATTTCCATGCTGGTGACACCTCTTCCACCGAATTTCAACTGGGGCGCTCCCGTTTGAAAAACGGAACCATCACAAAGCAACCACACCGAGATATCATCAAAAAGATCGGAATAAGTTTCCAGGTAATCCACAAGGTTTGGTGAGCTGGATTCTTCCTCGCCATCAAAAAATAGCTTGATATTGGAAGTGAGGTCGATATTGGAGTTTTCGAGGGCATCTAATGCAGCGGATAATGCAATCAATGGCGCTTTGTCATCCCCTGTAGATCGGGCGTAAATCCTCCAGTTTGGATCAATAGGCTCGTTCTTTTTAGGGTACTCAATGCGTTTTCCATCCTGGAAGAGTGCTTTATCATACATAACAGGATCAAAAGGTGGGTTGACCCATTGTTCGGGATCAACCGGTTGACCATCGTAATGAACATAAAAGCACAAAGTACGCGTAGCCCCTGCCACCAGTCGTTCACCATACACCACCGGTGGAGCGCCAGGTAATTCCAGCACCTGCATATCAAAACCTCTTTTACTGAACATTTGATCAAGCTGTACAGCATTCTTACTGATATTCACGGAGTCAGAAGCGTGATTAGGGATTTTTAAAATCTCCGCAAAGTCCGAAAGTATGTTTGATCCCTCCGAGTTAATCCATTGTTTGGAAGCCTTTACAGCTGGTAATTGTGAATGGGCTGATACGGGGAGAATTATGATTAAAAGAGAAAATAAAAAGCGGCTCATGATGGTGGTTTTTTGATGATTCACTTCAAATTTTACCAGACTAAAGTGATATTACAAGCCAATTTTTATAAGTGAGCTATGAATTTAAAAACAAAGAATATAAAAGGGTATGAACATATTGAATACCAAAGGGATACTTATGAACCTGAAGTAGCAACCAGGCGAAGTTTGGAATTTTATGAATGGCTGGACAAGCGGAGAACCGTGAGGGAAATTTCGGACAAGCCTGTGCCAAAAGAATTAGTGCAAAACCTGATTATATCGGCCTCTACAGCGCCTTCAGGGGCTCATAAACAGCCGTGGACATTTTGTGCTATTTCTAATCCTGAAATAAAAAAGGAAATTCGAAAAGCCGCTGAAGAAGAGGAGCACAAGAGTTACTCAGGGCGAATGAGCGAACGTTGGAAAAAAGACCTGGAGCCATTAGGAACTGATTGGAATAAGCCATTTTTGGAGAAAGCGCCGTGGGTGATAATCGTTTTCAAACGCATTTATGAAATTGATGAAAACGGAGAAAAACAGAACAATTATTACGTCAACGAATCTGTAGGGATCGCTTGTGGCTTTTTTCTGACTGCATTGCATAATGCCGGATTGGTCACGCTGACTCATACCCCCAGCCCAATGAATTTTGTTACTGAAATCCTTAATCGACCGGATAACGAACGACCATACCTTCTTTTGCCCATCGGTTATCCTGAAGATGAAGTTTATGTCCCAAATATTCACCGGAAGGAGCTCGATGAAGTTATGGTTCATTATGCGTGATCATTAGGAAAGGAAATAGTCCACCATTTTTTGCCTTTGGCGGATGTCAGGCATAGGATTAAATCCTGCCCCCATATTATCGGTCATGTGATGTGGTTTGTCAGTGCCTGGGATCACACAAGTCACTGATGGGTTGGACAAGATGAATTTTAAAAAATATTGACCCCAACTTTTAATACCAAGGTCAGTAGCCCATGGTGGCAATTCTTTTCCTTTAGTACGGCGAAAAAGGGAGCCACCTTCGTACGGCCTGTTGACCAAAACAGATATGCCTTTATCCCTGGCTAAAGGCAGGATACTGTTTTCGGCTGACCTGCTGGTGATAGAATAGTTCAGCTGAATGAAGTCAATGGGATAATTTTTCATGATTTGCTCCATTCTGGAATAGGCACTTTCCACATAGTGAGTTATTCCGATATAGCGAATAATGCCCTTTTTCTTCCAATCCATGAGAGTTTTGATGTGGGTCTGCCAGTCCTGCAGGTTATGAATTTGCATCAGGTCCATCGGGCGTTTTTTCATCAGATCCATCGATCTCTCCATCAGATTGATCCCCGATTCCTTTCCCGATGTCCATACCTTGGTAGCGGCAAAGAGTTGATCCGAAATCCCCAGTTCGGAGGATAGTTCACCTACTACTTTTTCAGACCTACCGTACATGGGGGAGGAGTCGACCACCGATCCGCCGGAATCTCTCATTATTTGAAGAACTTGTTTCAGGGGCTCTCTTTCTGCCTGGCTGCTACCAACATCAAATGTTTGCCAGGTGCCCACACCGACTATTGGAAGCAATTCTCCTGATGAGGGGATTTTTCGTTTGATTATTTGACGGTTATCATACGCTGTTAGGCTCAAAGGAATAGGACATGTGGCAACCCCGGCAATCTTTATGAAATCCCTTCTTTTCATCTTGATTTTTTTACTAAAGAAAAACAAAATAAGACCAGATCACCCATACATTAATTAAAGGTGATTGTTTTTTAATTAATCAGTCACCAACGGATACTGTGATTCAGTGCAAACTGAAAATTGTATTTTGTGCAGAATGCAAATAATAGTTGTGCAAATTGAAAATAATATCTGTGTAAATTGAAAATAAATATTGTGTAAAATGAAAATATAACATACTTTAGACTATTAAAATTAATAGAATAAATGCTTGACAGGAGTATTTTCAAGTCGATAACAGAAACGCTGGAGAAGTACCCGATTGTGGCGTTAACCGGCCCGAGGCAATCTGGTAAAACTACTTTGCTAAGGACAAAGTTTGATCATTACCGATACGTCAGCCTTGAAAATCCGGATGTAAGGAGTTATGCTGAAGAGGATACAAAAGGGTTTCTGGATGAATATAGCTACAGGGTCATTTTTGACGAGGTACAGAGAGTTCCTAAAATTTTTTCTTACCTGCAGGGCATTGTTGATAAGAGCCAGGTAATGGGTCAGTTTATTTTATCCGGTTCGCAAAGCTTTAATTTAATTGAGAATATTACGCAAAGCCTTGCTGGCCGGGTGGCTTTATTTAGTCTTTTTCCATTTGATATGGAAGAGATGGAAAGAGCTCAATGGCTCTCCGATGACCTGGGAGAGGTTTTTTCCAAAGGCTTTTATCCTGCCATCTTTGAACGGGAAATAAACCAGGACAGGTATTATTCAGATTATTTAAACACTTATGTAAAGAGGGATGTGAGCCAACTGGTCAATATCCAAAATTACGGGGCATTTGTTAGGTTCATCAAAATTTGTGCAACCAGGGCAGGGCAGATTCTTAACCTTAATAACCTGGCAAGAGATGCTGGAGTTAGTCATACAACGGCCAGAAATTGGTTGTCTATTTTAGAAACAAGCTATATCGTTTTTTTACTGCAACCTTATTTTAGGAATTACAGCAAAAGAATTGTGAAAAGTTCGAAGTTATATTTCTACGATACCGGCCTATTATGTCACCTGTTGGACTTTAGAAAGGGAAGAATTTCCCCTGTTAACCAGGTATGGGGAAACGTATTTGAAAATATGATCGTGGGTGAGCTCGAAAAGCAGAATTACCATCAAAACCTTCACAGGAATTATTGGTTTTGGAGAGATTCACATAGTCACGAAATTGATCTGTTGTATTCAGATGGGCATTCACTATCAACTTATGAAATCAAATCGAGCACTACAATTGGTTCGAAAATGTTTGAAGGGCTCAAGTATTTCAAAGCTATCTCCGATGACCCCATTTCTAAACAGACTCTCATTTACGGAGGGAAAGAGGATCAGAAAAGAACGGACTATAAGGTGTTGTCCTGGAATAATACTAATTGATCGGGCAGGTGAAATATTTATGCGAAACTTACCTTTTTGAACTTCCCAATAAGATAGCCCGAATAGCTCCATAGAAGCGCTATTGGGATGGCTACAAAAGCGATTGCTGATAAACTTAACCCAATGGTAGTCAGTGCAGCAAATCCCCAACCACTCAAAGCGTCCCCTCCGCGGTAGACAGCGGTGTCGATGAAGTTTTTGCCCTGATATCGCTCATTATCACTGACCTCGGTAAATAAAATTTCCCTCGATGGCTTCTGGATAGCGTGGTTTCCACTGCGATATAGTATTTGCGCAGCAGCCAAAACATAAAGGCCGTGATTAATTCCTAAAGCAAAGAACAAAAGTGCAGTAAGAAGTGGAACAATTAAAAGGCCGAAGGCAAGCCCAAACCTTCCGATAAGTTTTCGAGTAATGAAAAACTGGAGAGCGAGAGTCAATACATTTGTACCAATATCCCGCAGGGCAAAGTAGGTTGTTCTCTGATCCGATTCGATAATTTCGGAACTCACTATGTGGGCCTGCTCAAAATAAAGGAAGGTAGAAAGGCAAGTGTAGAGGAGGACGAATATTCCGATACCAGACAATTTGGCTGACTTCAACATTGAGGTAACACCTTCGAAAATGTTGGTTTCCTGGTTTTCTAATTGTCTGGTCGTTTTAAATTTTTGATCAGAATTATTTAATAAGATCATTAGAAAAATCAAGGTTAATCCGACAAAGGCAGCCGCAATCAGCAAGAGGTTTTCTGTTCCAATATAGGTAGCAAAAAATGCGCTGATCCCAGGGCCAATTATAGCCCCGGTTGTGCCACCGGCAGCAATGGTTGGGAAATAAATTTTGGCTTTCTCCCTGTTCATCAAATCTGACATCAGGCTCCAGAATAGGGAAACAATAAAGAGGTTAAATACACTCAGCCAAATGTAAAATCCTGCTGATATTGCCACAAGGAAGCGGCTATTCAGCATCATAACATAAAAGGCTATCAGTTGAAGAAGAAAGACAACGTACACTGTGGGGAGAAAGACCTTCTTATCGAATGATTTGGCTAACCAGCCAAAAATTGGTACCACCAAAAGCATTGCAAGGAAAGTCCCTGTGAAAAGCCACTGTAAATTATCTGTGCCGGATCTGATCCCCATCTCATCTCTCACTGGTCTTAAGATGAAATAGGCTGTCATTAGGCAGAAGAAATACAGAAAACTGAGAGAGACAGTTTTGAAATCCTCTTTGGCTGGCAGTTGGATATTTCTAATCAGTGTTCTCTCCATCTTTTAAAAAAAGTCAGACTTTTATTAAATATGGATAAGATTAATTAAATGGGAGCAGGGATTAATTAATTGCTCAAACGTCCAACTTCCCAGGAAACTTCTGATAAGTCAGAAAATAAAGGCTGCTTTTACGGCCTTGAGGTCGGGATGACTGGATTACTCGTACCCGCAAACCATGCGCTTCAAGCCCTTGTGAATCTCCACTCTGCTCCGATTTCGAACCAGCGACCTCTTCGTCCCGAACGAAGCACACTACCGGGCTGCCTTACATCCCGAATTGAGTGAGGGTGAATTGGGTGTGAGAGTGAAATAGCAAGAT
>Ga0316189_10002396_pt1 | contig 18485 bp, 13 predicted proteins | sample LowCovwburrow_MG_FD_204930 | JGI IMG/M metagenome (GOLD analysis project Ga0316189, IMG submission 204930) | Coastal sediment microbial communities from Maine, United States - Lowes Cove worm burrow | ecosystem: Environmental > Aquatic > Marine > Coastal > Sediment | place: USA: Maine...
CCCCGGCGACCGGGCGACGATCCTCCTTCTCATCCGCCTCCTGGATCGCACCGGCCAGACAGATCGGGTCTCCGCTTTCCTCGGCCCTATCCGCAACGCGATGCTGAGCAACATCGGTCGCGGCCAGGTCAACCCCGGCGACCTCAAGCTGCTCTCTGAGGTCGCCCAAGGGACCAAACCCGCCCTCGCGCGGATGGCCCGCCTCCTCGGCCACGCCCTCGAGATGAGCACCGGCATGCCCCCCGAGGGACACATGCAGGCGGCGACCGTCAGCGGCCTCGAGCGCATCCTCGCGACCCCGGCCCTCCGCACCGGGATCCTCTCGCCCCTCGAGTCACCGGACCTCAACGACCTCCTCACCTGCATCGAGACCGCGGTCGAGCGCGCCTACCACGAGTTCAGCGGTCTCCGCCCCGAGGACCTCGTCCCGATCCCGCCGAACGTCGGCCTCGAGACCCTCGCCCCCGTGATCAACCGCTGGGGCGCCCTGCTCGGCTGCAACCCCTTCCTGCTCAACGCCTGCACCTCGAACAACCTCACGGTGCTCTTCGAGGAGGGCGAAGACTCGTCCCTCCGCTACGGCATCAACCTCTGGCTCCGCGGCGACGAGATCGCCTGGCGCGGCCTCGCGGCGATCGCCCTCGCCCGCAAGGCCCTCGGCGGGGTGATGGTCCGGGCCCTCAACGGCGAAGAGCTCGACCTCGTCCTCGCGGCCTCCTTCGAGACCGCGAAGGTCTTCAACTCAATCACCGCAGACCCCGACTCCCATCGCCTGCGTGAGCTCAGCGGCCTCTTCTCCAAGCTCCTCGGACGACGTCAGCGCAAGACCCTCCTCCGAGTCTGTCATAGCCTCGCGAGCACCAACTTCGAGCCGACGAGCACCGCCCGCGGCACCCTCGCCAGCGACCTGCGGATGGCGGCGATCATCTCCGGTGATGTCAGCGGTTGCTTGAGCGCTGCCTGCCTCCTCGACGGCTTCGCCAACGGCTCCCTCAAGCAGCGGATCTCCTTCAGCCGCAACGCTCAGGAGCTGATCGTCTTCCTCCTCAGCGACGTGTTCCTGAACCTCCGAGAGATCGCCATCGCCTAGCAAGCCGCGGTGAAAGTCCGCGCGGCAATCGTTGCCCCCTCTTGGCTTCGACGGAAGGCCGCTGTTCCGGGTCGTGCCGCGTGCCCCAAAAGGCAAACGCCCGCCACAACGAGGTGGCGAGCGCCGATATCGAGCCCTACGCCTCCGCGCGTCTAGGTGCGCATCTGCTGCTGCTGGCGCTGCTGCTGGTAGGCTAGCGTGCTGGCGATCTGGAGACCGATGAGGCGGCTCACCCAGGGGAGCGTCTCCGGCTCGTCAGTCCCCCGCAGCGCCTTTGCTAGAGCGAGCGCATGCGCGGCCGTATCATCGTTGGCGGCGAGCCAAAGGCCGATGCTCGAGTCCTCAAGGAGGTTGGCGAGCGGGCCCTGGAGCGCCTCGCGGACCGACTCATCGCCGGCGATCCCGGCGAGCAGTACCTCTTGGCGCTCAGCTTCGGGGGTCTCCTGGGTGATGTCGGGGTGCGCCTCGGTGACCCGCTTGAGGAGGGGCTCAACGTCGAGCACCGGCGGCCAGATGTTGGCGGCGACCGAGCGAAGCACGCCGTCGATGACCTCCGTCAGCTCGCCCTCATAGGGCGTCAGTGAGTCGAGGAAGGACGGCTGAGGCCGCTCGCTCGGCGCGTCGCCAAGGTGGATCAACGCCTGGTTGATCTCATCGGGGACCGCGACCCCGCGCCCCAGCGTCTGCTCGCGCGACCAACGGATCCGAGCCTTCGCCCACTCCGCCGGCACCGTGCGACCGCCGCCTTGACGGTCCCAGTCGCGAAGCAGACGCGTGCGCTGACCGTCGGTCTGGACGTACGCCTTGAAGCCGGCGACCTGCTCAAACGCCGTCAGCGTCGCGACGAAGAGGAAGCCGTTGCTCTCATCGCCGGGCTTGGCGACGAAGAGGCGGAGAAGCCCCGGGTTCGAGCCGACGTCGGCCATCGCCGCCTCGACGAGCTCACCGCGCAGCCCGGCCACCGAACCTGGGGTCCACGATGAGCCCTTCTCCGGGATCTCGACGCCCTTGGTCTTGAGGACGTGGATCGCCTTGCGCACAGCCTTGCGTACCGCTTTGTCGCCGGAGTCGGCGAGGCCGACGAGGGCCGCGGCGTCGCGCTGGCGAACGAGGTCAGGGATCTGTGCGAGGACTTCTTGGGCGCTGGCAGCCATGGGGGCGCGTTTTACTACAATCTACATTCCGTGGTCGAGGGCGAAGGCCGGCCGGAGGTCAGCCCCCGTCCCCCAACGCGCCCGCTTCCACCGACCCTCCTCCGCCAAGTGCCAAGCGAGCGCCGTACGGACCATCCGGAGGGCAATTCCACCGTCTCCGAGCCGGTCCACGAGCTCGCCGGGGTCGCGCTTCAGATCGTAGAAACGCTGCGAGTCGAGGCCCCGACCGCTGCCGAGGATGAGCTTGCTGTCGCCGATGATGGCGGCCCTGGAGCCGTCGCCCATGTAGGCGACCACGAGACGCGGGGGGGGCTGAGGATCGTCGATCACGGAGATGAGGCTCTCCCCCTGCCACTCCGCCGGGAAGGGGAGGCCGAGCAGATCGATCAGAGTCGGCGCCAGATCGAGGAGGTCGACCGGCGCGGTCACACGCCCGGGGGCGAGCAACGCAGGCGCCCGGATCAGCAGCGGAACCCGCAGCACCTCGTCGTAGAGGCTAAAACCATGGCCCGCCCCTCCGTGCTCGAGGAACTCCTCACCGTGAAGGCCGACGACGACGATGATCGCCTCCTCCAAGCGACCCTCCCGCTCGAGCTCGCCGATGATCTGGCCGAGCGCCTGATCCACAACCTGGAGCTCACCGCGATAGAGCCGACGGACATAGGCGAGCTGCTTGGCCGTCGGCTCTATCTTCCCGGTCCGCACCCGCCCCAGCCAAAGATGCGTCAAGTGGGGCAGCGGAGCGTCTGTCGGCCTGGAGATGTCCCCCTGGAGCTCCCGCGGCGGCTCGTAGGGCGCCTGCGGGTCGGAGACGATCGCGTAGGTCATCCGCGGCTGTCCGCGATCGGCCGACGCCTCGATCCCGGCCGCGACAACAGCATTGGCGTCGTTGCGTTGGCTCGACCCCCGGGCCAGAGGAATGACCTCGTCGAACCCCTGCGAGAGCCCTCTCTCTGACGAAAAGTCGAGATCTGCCGTCACCCCGAGGGTCGAGTAGCCGGCCCGATCGAGCACCTCCGTGAGCAGCGTCTGGGTGTCGGCGACGTAGGTCCCCTTCACTGTCTTGTGCACCGGAGGGATCACCGAGGAGAGCCACCCCGCATGACCCGAGATCGCCCAGGGGGCGATGGAGTAGGCGCGCTCAAAGACCAGAGCTTCGCCGAGGAGCCGCTCCACCGCCGGGTAGTGCGGTGAGCCCGAGCTCCCGCCGAGCAGGTCGTCCGCCCGCGCCCCCTCGACCCCGAGGACGACGAGTTCACGCAGGGCTCGGCGCCGACGGTCGACGGGGATCGCCCGCTGGCTGATGATCTCAAGCGCCTTGAAGGTCGCCTGCGCATCTTCGCCCCGGGACCGCACCCGGACCTCAAGGCGCAGCGGCATCCCTCCGTAGCCCGAGAGGTCGACCTCGTGTCGATCGCCGGCCGCCTTCAGCGGCTCCTGAAGCAACGACGTCGGCGCGCGACCGCGACGATGATCGTCGTCTGTGCTCGCGAGCACCTCGATCGATCCGCGACCACGGACGTCGAGCCTCATCCTCGATCGGCGCGGCGGTTGGACGTAGTAGACCAGCCCAGCACCGCTGCTCAGGCCCAGCACCGGAGCGCCGATCTCACTGCTGTCGACCTGATAGAGCGGCGCTCCGCTGAGCGGCGGACCGGAGACGATCGACGCGTGATCGCCGACCTCGATCGTCCGCACGGCGGCAGACACGGAGCGACCATCTCGCTCCGCGACCCGGCGGAAGTGGAGCCGAAGTCGATTGTCACCGACCTTCGCCAGGCGCTCCGGCAGCGAGAAGGTCCGGCGCTGCCAGCCAGGCCCAAGGGTCAGGTTCGCCAGCACCTGCTCCTGCCAGAACACGGTGACCACCTGCTCCGGCGCCAACGCCTTCAGGGTGAGCGCCATCGCCAGCGGCGGCGGCTCATCAGCTCCGGGCTTCCCGCGGCTCGGCGCGTCCTCCACGGCCGCCGCGACCGCCTCGGGAGCCTCCTCCAGCCCTCCGTGCATGACGGTCGCGAGCGCACCGTCGATCGGCAGCTCGAGGCTCCCCCCCTGCCCGACCAGAACACCCGCGCGGTATCCGTCGACCTCCTCAGCGAGCTGCCAGGGGGAGCGGGCCTCGAGCTCGAGATACTTGCGCGCCTGGGGAAGGCCGAGATCGACGACAAGGCGTTCGCCCTCGGTCCTTCCTGCGCTCGGGCGCTGGGCGATCAAGTCGAGCCAGACATCCGCCGAGTCGATCCGTGAGATCGGCGCGAGCGGAGCTACGACGGCCGGCGCGCCAAGTCGCGACGGCGCCTCGGGAGCCTCGAAGTGTTCGACCTGCGCCCTCTCGTCATCCCCACAGCTCGACGCAAGGCAGAGTGCCCCAAGCCAGACCAACGCCCCCGCGAGCGCCATCGACGACAGACCAGACGAGCGACGCCCGGCCGAGGCGACGACAAATCCGCTAGCCGGATGTCGACCGCTCAAGGGGTCCCCGCTGACCGAGGTCGAAGAGGAGTTCAAGCAGCGCCTCGGGTTCCGGGACAATCGGAGCGAGCGCATGCGTCTTTGGATCGAGCGCTGGCAGCTCGCTGAGCACGAGCTCCTCGACGGCACGCCGCCGCTCCGCCTCCCCTGCCCCGGAGAGCCCCCGTAAGAGCACCCCGAGGGCCTCAGCGCGGGCCTCGCTCTCCCCTGTGACCGCGACGGCGATGGCGAGGCGCCGGCCTAGCGGATCCAGCTCGAGCTCAGCCCGCGCGACGCGAAGCCCTGCGAGGGCGGTCGCGTCAAAGAGGCGTGTCATCGGCCCAAACTCCGCCTCGCTGGTCGCGAGCGAGCTCGCGAGTTCCTCGGGCGAGAGCAGGTCGATCCGCCCCGGCAACGCCCCTCCGCGCAGCGCCGCCTCGAGACGACGGCTCGCCGCCGGGTGCATCTGGGCGAGCTCCGGGTCGCGCCAGAGCGACCGGCGGACCAGCGCGGCGGCCTCATCGTCCAACCAGACCTCCTCAGCGAGCGCCCGCGCGAGGTTCTCTCGGGCCCACCAGCGCTCTGCGCTCGCGTACCTCTCGATGTAGTCGACGACCGCAGAGCCGAGCGCCTCGGCGCCGAAGTCGGAAGAGCGGGCTGACCAGGCGTCGTTCGCGTCACGGAGGGCTCGCACGACCAACGCTCGATGGGCCTGGCGAGTGAGCGAAGGGCTCGCCGGGAAGAGGAGGATCCGCCGGAGCGCGACGAGCTCGAGTTCACGTGCATCGCCGAGCTGACCTATCCATGCAGCTCGCCGCCAAATCGCCGCAGGTTCGGTGCTAGAAGCCGCTGCAGCGTCGTAGAGCGAGCGCGCCTGTTCTTCTTTTCCCGCCGCCAAGGCGACCTCGGCATGGGTCGCGAGCGCGTCGGCGGCGATCATCTGCGGCGCCTGTGAGAGGTGCTGCATGATGATCGCAGCCCCGACCTGGTACCCACGATCCACCATCACGGGGGTCGCGAGGCGACCTGCGCAGCTCAAGCTGATGTCGGCCTCGACCGCCATCCGGAGCTTTCTCTCAGCGCTCTTCGCCGTCGGTCGTCGAGCCTCTTCGAGCCCCTCCGAGAGACCGCCCAGAGCGTCTGGCGCGAGGAGTTCACGCAGCTCCGGACAGCTCTCAGGGGCCCGTTCGGTGACAAACCCACGTCGCGCTGCCAGCCCCGTCAACTCCGCTCCGCGCGCGCGCACCCACGCCTCACCGAGCACCCGCTCGACCACCGCGCGGTCCTCCTTCTCGCCGCATCCATCGGCACAGGCTGCCCGTTGGAGCAGGAGTTCGGCAGAGGCGGCGCTGTAGACAGCGTCGATCCCTCCGACCGCGTCCGCGATCGCCATCGCCTGCCACGGTCGACCGCGAGCGAGGGTCTCCACAGACTCCTCGTGGGCGCTCTCTTCGACGTCGGCAAAGCCGAGCGCCTGGGCCTCCGCGAGCGTGTAGCGGATGATCTCAAGCGCCTGGTCCTCGGAACCGGCGCCAGCGCGCATGTGCGCGAGCACCAGCATCAGACGCCATGTATCCGCGTCGACCTGAGATCGACCCGAAGCGTAGCTCGGAGGTGGCACCGCAGACTGAGCTGACCCCGAAGAGGACCGCTCCCGTCCAGCGCCAGCTCCTGCGTCCACCCTTGAGTCATCGCCAGGCGCGCCTACATCATCATCCTCAAGCTCGAGGAGCCTAGGCTTTGACGTCGCCCGAAGGCCCGACACGAGCGTCATCTCGGCCGCCCCGAGATCGCCTATCAGCGCGAGCACACGCCACCCGAGCGCAGAGCTCAGCGGGCCGCTCTCGTCCAGGTTGTCGAGCGTCAGGGTCACCAACGCGGCTTCGGAACCCGGCTCATTCTCCGCGCTCGGGAGGCTGTAGCCAGGCCCCATCCGCCCAAGGCGCAGGCGGACATAGGCCTTGAGCGCCGGATCCGGGACCGCGTTGGCGGCCAGGCCGAGATCATCGATCGCCTGCTCTCCGATCCACGCCCGCAGCTCATCGTTGGAGACCAGGGCAACGCCGAGCCCGCCGTCGAGCTCAGCCCGCAGGAGGGTGACAATGTCGTCTGCGCTGAGCTGGACCTCGAGCTCCCGCGCGACGGACCGGAGTGCCCGGGGACCCTTCGCTCGAGCTGCGGCCAAGGCGACCTCAACCTCGCCTGCCCGGGCGCTGCGACCGACGACACACTGGCCCTCATCGCACCCCCCGACGGTCCGCAGGAGCCGGGCTGCGGCCTTGGCCTCGGCCCCGACTCGGGCCGCCAAGGCCGCGTCGGCGAGCCCCTGAGCGGAACCTGGCAGGCCGGGGCAAAGCACCTCCATCCGCCGTAGGTCCTGATCTGCGGCGAGAGCTTCGCCGTCCGCGAGATACACGGCGGCCCGCCTGCGCAAGAGTTCACAGACATCCTCACGACCGGCGACGCTCTCCGGGTCCAGGGTTGCAGCCCGACTGTAGTGCGCCACCGCCATGCCGAAGATGCCGCGCTCCGCCTCCAGATCGGCGAGGGCGACCATCGACGCGACGTCACCGCTTGTGCGGAAGTCCCGGAGGAGCACAGTCCTCGCCTCCTCCACCCGTCCCAGAGTCGCGAGCGCCTTCGCGTACGCCCGCGCAGCTCGCCGCTTTGGCGCTCGCTTGCCACCGCCTGCACGCTCGACCACAGCTTCATACTCGCCCCGCGCGAGCATCCGCTCGAGCGGACGATGGGCGCAGGCCGAGGCGACAAGCACCGCCCCAAGAGCGAGCCGGAGTCCCACTCTGCCGACACGCGGCGGGTTTACTCGGCCGCGGCCGCGCATCCCAGGCTCTCCTCCCCGCCCGCCTCATCGACGAGGCGCTTGAGCAGCCCACGCTCAGAGCCCGCCATGGTCTCACGGCCGACGAGGGCAGCGCAGAGGTGCGGAAGAGCTGGCTCTGGATCGCCGAGGGCGATGTACGCCTCCGCCAAACGCACCCGCCCCAAGAGCCGCTCTGGGTGGGCCTCAACCTCCTCCTCGAGGATCTCCAGCCCAACCTCCGAGTCCCCGTGCTCGACCATCCGCGGCGGTGCCATCACATAGAGGGTCCCGAGCATCCGCGTCGCCGCCCCCTCACGAAAGTCCGGCTCGATCTCCCTGGCCTTCCGCGCCCAGGTCTCAGCCTCCGCGACCAAGCCACCCGCCTGTAGACCCCGCTTCTCGGCGACCCGGCCCGCAACAGCGGCCCTAGAGAACGCATACGCGGCAGAACCATCGTCCAGGATCTTCATGATCTGGGCGTAGGCATCGTCGCGGCTTGAGCGGGAGTCCTCTCCGGCCGCGATCGAAGCCTCGAGCGCGTCGTAGATCTCGAGGGCGGATGGACCCTCGGCGACCGCAACTTCGCCTTCCGCTGGCGGGGTCGTCTCAGCTCCACCCGTCGTCGACGCCTGCGGCTTGCAGCCTACGAGCGAGAGGAGTGTGCAGAACGTGAACGCGACAGGGTGCTGTAGACGCACCGCCAAGGAATACCACGTCTAGGGCCTATCAACCCCGGAGCGAGGGTCGAGGACTACTTGTCGTAGGCCTTGATGACCGCCCCGTAGTCCTTCGTAGTGGCCGCCTTCATCGACTCGATCCCGGCCTCTTTACAGGCGACCGCCCCGTCCCCAGCACAGATCTTGCCAAGGCTCGCCTTGAAGCTCTTGACGTCCGCCGCCGCCGCGCTTGGGAACGCGACCGCCACCATCGGCGGCAGCTCCTTCGACGCCCAGATCGCCTTGATCGCCTTTGCGTCGTCCATGCGCTTCATCGCCTCGAGCTGAGCCTCGTCGATCAATGCGCACTCCGCGTCTCCAGAGATGACCTTCTTGATCGTCTGAAGCGGCCTACGGGTCGCGACCAGCTCAAAGTCCGCGATCTGGTAGGAACCGCCAGACACGACCTTGTCGATGAAGCGGCTGTCACCGCTGTGGTTGGTCGCCAGGGTCTTCCCCTTGCAACCCGCAAGATCCGTGTGCTTGCCGCTGATCAAGTGGTACTGGCGACCGCCTGACTGGGCGACCTCGATCTTGCCGATGACCTCGAGCTTGTGGCGAGCCCGCAGCCCGAGAAATGCACCGAGCGAGATAAAGCCGTAGCTCGGGTGAGCGTCGTGCAAGTAGCCCTCAGCCGCCGTTCGGCTCGTGACGTACTTTCCGCTCGCAGAGGCCCAGCCGTTGACCTTCGCCGCCTGGGTCATGAGGCGATCGATGTACCCCTGGGCCTGACTGGCGGTACCCACGCCGTTCTCCTTGAGGATCAGGAGGTTCACGGTGCCATCAGCGGCTTCGGCCGCTTCGGCCGGAAGCGCTCCGGAAAAGACACCAGCGGTGACCGCAAGACCAAGTGCAATACGACGGAGGGATGAGAAGTTCGCCACGTTTGTCTCCTGGCGCCGTTGGACGTCGCGCCCGAGAAAGTATGCAACGGCGGGAGCGACGGCGGAACATCCGGACGTGCAGGAGATCACGGCGTGCAGGTCCGCCCGACAAAGCGCTTGACATCGCCTGCAGCGGGGCATTGTCCGGACTTTCTGCCAGGGAGGCGCGACCGCTGGTCGCCCATCGGTCAACTCGCATTGCGACGCCGAAAGCCGCGGCCTGTTGCCCGTGACCCATGCACGACAACCGACCCGCCTCGATCTCACGTCACGAGGTTTCGGACGGGACCACCTCCCTCGCCTCCGAAGCTCAGCGCTTCACGCGGGACGACTCTTGTCGCTCAGCGCCCTTCACCGCCATGAGCCACACCGCGACGATCGCAAGCGCGCCCACAACGACGAACCACCAAGAGCTCTCGCGCGCATCTCCGAGATCGTGCGAGACGAACTCGTGGAGCAGAGCTGACCAGCTCGTATATCCATGTCCCTTCAGCCAGGGGATGGCGAGCATCGACGCTGTGCCCAAGGCCAACGCATAGGCACTCGCGAGCACCCATGAACGGTAGCGAGGCGCCAGCCCTGCGCCGGCGACCTCCATCGGCGAAGCCGCCTCGATCACCCGTGCGGTGAAGAAAGCGTCAGCCTGGCCGCGAACACTGTCATAGAGCTCAAGCTCCTCCTCGACGAAGCGACGGAGCACGCCACGCAGCTCAGGCTCCTGAACCACGGCCTCAAACCACTCGTCGCCGAGCCACGTCTCGCCCAGAGGATCGGAGCGGAGCTGGGCCGGCCGCAGGTCGAGCGAGTAGAGGTGCTCCTCGAGCGCCTCGGTCCGTTCAGCCACGTCGCGTGTCTCCCCAACCATGCATGTGATTACGTAGCAGACGCTTGGCCCGATGGAGGTGAGTCTTTACGGTTCCGAGCGGAAGTTCGAGGATCTCGGCGATCTCGGGATAGGAGACATCCTCAAGATAGTAGAGCATGATGACCGCGCGGTAGCGGTCCGGGAGCTCACCGATCGCCGTCACGAGATCCCTCCGAAGGTCAGAGCGCGACTGGCTCATCGACGTCTCAGGAGCAGCGGTCCCGTTCTCAAAATTCTCAGGCAACGCCGCGTGCACCTTTGTCCGCGAGCGATGGTTCAGATAAACGTTGTAGGCGATCCGATAGACCCAAGTGGAGAAGCGCGCCCGTCCCTCAAACCCTGCAAGGCCCCGGTAGGCCCGTAGAAACGCCTCTTGGGCGAGATCGTCGGCGAGCGTACGGTCACCGGCGAGTCGCAGGAGAAGCCCGCGCACTTTGCCTTGATGCCGCCTCAGCAGCTCCGCGAATGCCCGCCCATCGCCGAGATGCGCCGCTCGCTCGACCAGCTGGGTGTCCTCGAGTTCCGTCAGGGGTACCGAACTCGGCCGGGCCGCGACAAGGGGCTCAACCCACGGGAGGGCGTGCTCGAGGCTGTGCTGACTCATTGTTGTTTCTCGTTGCTGCGACTCGAGAGCCGCTGGGAGAGCGCGTAGGAGGCGAGATAGCCGAGGCCGATAAAGCCGGGGATCATCCCCACAGGCCCCAGATTGCCGCCCACTTGGCCCGTGGCCAGAAGACCCAGACCGGCGAAGAGCAGGATGACCCCGCGCCGCAGATCACTGCGCGCCGCCGAGGGGAACAACGACACGGGCGGTTCGATTCCCTGGTCGATATAGCGGCGGGCAAGATCCAGACGGTTGACCTCAGCACGCAGGCGCATCCTCACGATCACGACGACCGTCGCGAAGAAGAGGCCAAGCGCCGAGAGATCGAACATCCACGAGCCGCGGCATGCGACGCTATCTCCTGACGAGCTCGCCATATGCGAGAAGTCCACGGCGCAACTGTGAAACGTCGCGTACGTCGACGTCATCACCAGATCGTTGATCCCAAGGCCGCCCCAAGCGTGGGCCTCGGAGGCTCCGCCGGCGAAGACAACAAGCAACGCAAGGGCGGGGCCGAGGATTCGAGCGGTTCGCGTGAAGATCATGAGCGTGCTTCCCTAGGACCACCACGATGACGTGGAGGTTTCACGCGCGCAAGGCGCATTCACGATGGTCGCTCAGCCCTCACGCGCATATAGCGCCCCCATAGCTCATGAGCCGTGTATCGATACCGCGCCTCGGCGACCGAGGCTGGCGCTCCAGCGCCACGTAACCAGCCCGCGCAGGCCCGATACGCCCGCTCCAGCGTGGCCTCTGCCTCCTCCCCATGGGCTCGAAGCGCCTGACCGATGAGCGCACAGAGCGCGTCGAGATCATCGTCGACCCCGTAGAAGACGCCCTGGATCTCGATCTGCTCGGCAAACCAGGCGTCGATCGAGGGCTGACCATCGCTGAGATAGGCACAGGAAAGAACCGCGGCCGCAAGCTCCTCCCAGAGATAGCGACGCTCCGAGGCGCGTTCCAGGCGGAGCGGGATCAGGTTGTAGTCAAAGCCGTGATCATCCGCGAGCTCGTCGCGTTGGGCGGCATGGGCAAGCTCGTGAAGGAGGTTTGGGAGTCCGGCGACGAGCACCTCATACCCCCCTCCCTCATCGGCCCTGCGCCGACGGATCCAGTTCGCATCACCGTCGCGAACGATCACCTCGGCGCCACGCAGGGCGAAGGCCTGCGAACACCAGGCGAGAAGCTCGGCCTCGTCATCACGTTCCCGTGCGTCTTCCACCTCGCGCCAGGGTAGCGAGGGAGGCGCTCAGAGCCAAGCCAGCCTAGAAGCGCAGCGTCATGCCGACGCCGACGCCACGACGAAGCGCCCGGAGCGACGCTCCGAGGCGCTTCTTTTGCCGCTTGCCGACGACGATCATCCCGATCCCGCCGGCGATGAGGGCTCCGCCTGGAATCCCCATCGCCTGTGCAGCACGATCACGCGCGAGCCTCTGACTTCCGTTGCCTGTGGTGAGATCCTCCGGATCGGAGAGCGCCATCAACACACCGCCGATCGCGAGCACACCACCGACCACGGAGAAGACGATCCCTGAACGGATCCAACCGGCGGCCTGGAGCGCCTCAGGGCTGTCTCGCGTCGGGTCGTAGTCGTCGTCCGCAAAGTCCCCCTCGTCATCGAAGAACCCGTCGTCCTCGACATCCAAGCTCAGCTCCTCAGGCGCGACCTCAACACCGTCTTCAGCGCCAGCCTCGCTGCCGATCGTCGGCCCAGAGCTCGCGTCCCCTCCGTCGACCTCGGGCGAGGCCGGCACGACGACCACAGCCGCAGCGACCTCCGCAGGGCCATCATCGCTCGCCATGACCGGAGCATCGACGACCGTTGCGCCGACATATTCGCGGCTGGACACACCTCCGGGCGGCGTGAGCCCGAGGCTCATCGCCACCACGACTGCGAATGGAGCGATCGTCACGGCGGCACGCTAGCACGGCTCTGAGAGCCACGGGATGCTTGTCGTCACCGGCCCCAGACGGCAAGCTGACGAGGTGCTCGCCGCACTCCTCGCCGTGCTGCTCGGGGCCGCGCCCCCTCCGCCCGCTCGACCGGCCTGTACGGCGCTCCCGGTCCTCGGCCCGAGAAACGCGCCGGTGCAGGTGCGATGGTTCTTTGATCCGGTGCTCGGCGGCAACCTCAACCTGTGGTTTGCCATCCGTCGACTGACGGGGGACCTCGAGGGCGAGGTGTCCTTCGTCCCCGTGATCGTCGCGAGCCCCACACACCGCTCACCGGGCGAAGAACGGGTCCGAGCCTGGTTTGCGGCGGTAGCCTGTCAGCACCGCTCGGAGGAGGCGCTCAAGCTGATCGCCCGCGAGGGCACGGCGCGCGTCAGTCGATGGTTGGCAGACAAGGACGATCGACAGGCGCTGGCCGTCGCGATCGGGGTCTCGACCGATGGGATCCGGCGCCGCGAGCTCGACGCCTTGATCGAGCGCGGGAGCGCAGAGTTTCGCGCTCGCCTCCGGAACTCGACCGGCCGCGTCGGACGACCGCCGGCCTTCGCGATCACCGGCTCCGGTGCGTTCGAGGACGGATCCCGGCTCGAGGCTCTTCGCCGGGCGATCGAAGAGAGCAGGCGCGACGTCGTTCGCACCCGCAGCACGGCTGCGATCACCCGAAAAGGCGTCAGCCAACATCTCGTCCGCCCACCGGCGAGCGCAGGGATGCTCATCGGCGGTGTCGCTCTGCCGCACCGTATCGTGATCCTCGCAGAGCAGGAGGATCACCCCGACTTCCTCCTCCTCCACGCGGTGTTGGAGCTCCGCCGTCGCCACCCGGGATGGTTCGCGATCCAAGTGATCGCCCGCGGGCAAACTCGCGCCGCCGATGACCTCCGCCAGCGCCTCTGCGCCGCGACCCACCAGGGCCTCGAGCTCGACTACCTTCGCGTACTTACGCGAAGCGCCGCGCCGGAGGCCGCCGACGCGCTGCGCAACTCTCTCGACGAGAGCCTCGAAGAGAAGTCCTGCGCCCCGCTTGAGGACCGCGAAGACGCTCTCTCTGAGGGGTCTCTCGCCCTCCCGAGCGGTTTGTGGCTCGACGGCGCGGTCCTCGGGCAGCGCGAATTGGCCAGGCTCGAGCGCGAGATTTTGCAGATCGAAGCCACCATCAGGCCCCTTGATGCCGTATTCTCGGCAGCAGCGCCTCCCGACCCCTAGCCCCCGAGCCCAACCATTGGGAAGTCCAGGGCACTCGCACTCGGAACCTATCGACCGCCATGGAGATCAAGTACTGGGCAGCGACCGATGTCGGGCGCAAGCGGGCACACAACGAGGACAACTTCCTCGTCGACAAAAACCTGAACCTCTTCGTCGTCGCTGACGGGATGGGCGGGCACGCCTCCGGTGAGGTCGCCAGCGCCGTCGCAGTACAGACGATCCGCGATGTCATCTTCGCCGAGCGCCAACTCCTAGAGGCTTTTGACGACGATGACCCCGGCGCCCACATCGAGATCAGCACGGTCCTCGAGTATGCGGTCCACGCAGCCTGCGCGGCGATCTTCCGCAAGGCGCAACAGGAGCCCGAAAAGCGGGGAATGGGCACGACGGTCGTCAGCCTTCTCTTGGTCGGCAACCGTGGCTTCATCGCCTATGTCGGCGACAGCCGGATCTACTTGCTCCGCAACGGCATCGTCTACCCGCTGACCGAAGATCACAGCTTGATGAACGAGCTGATCCGCAGCGGCAAGCTCAACGCTGAGGAGTTCGCCGGCAGCCCGTACGCGAACTTCAAGAACGCGATGACCCGCGCGGTCGGCGTGCATGAGCACGTCGAGGTCGACATCCTCGACTTCGAGGTGCTCCCTGGCGACTCGTTTCTCCTCTGCTCGGACGGTCTCTACGAGTACCTCGAGGGCACGGATATCGCCGCCAACCTGGCCCTCTCCGACATCGAAGAGATCCCCGGTCGGTTCATCGACCTCGCGAACAGTCGCGGCGGCAAGGACAACATCACGGCTCTTGTGGTCCAGCTTCCACACCAGCCCGAAGATTCAGGTCGAGCGTCCGAGCTCAACTTCACGATCGAGACGCTCCGCCGCTTGCCGATCCTGCGTCAGCTCAGCTACCAACAGCTCTGCAAGATCATGACGGCGTCGAGGATGCGCCCCTTCGAGCGGCACGAGGTGATCAGCCGCAAGGGGACCCCCGGAGGCGAGCTTTCCGTGGTCCTCGAGGGCTCGATCCACCTCACCCGCGATGGTGGGGAGTACGCGACGATCCACGCGGGGCAACACTTCGGCGAGATCGACCTCGTCGACACCAGCGACCGCAGCCTGACCGCCTCGGCGCTCTCCGACGGCCGGCTCTTGGTGATCGAGCGCCGCGACTTCTACGACATCCTCCATCGCGACACCCACCTCGCGGTCAAGCTCCTCTGGAACCTGAACCAAGAGCTGAGTTCACGCCTCCTCGAGACCACCGACGCGCTCCTTCAAGCCCGCTCCCAGGTCCCCAACGCCGAGATCTCAGAGGTCGACGCCGTCGACTACGAGGAGGTCGACGTCGAGGTCGCCGAGATCACCCAGGTCAAGAAGCGCGGGAGTCAGGAGCTCCACGTCGACATCGAAGAGGTCGAAGAGGTCGAAGAGGTCGAAGAGGTCGAGGAGGTCGAGGAGGTCGAGGTCGAGGAGATCGAGGTCACCGAGCTGGAGGAGGTCTGATGGACCCCCGTTCGGAGGATGACCTCGTCGCCGCAGCCTGGGCCGCCCGCGAAGGCTCGCTGTGCACCTATTCCAAGTTCGCCGTTGGAGCCGTTCTCGAAGATGCCGCGGGCAACCTATGGACGGGCGCAAACGTGGAAAACGCGAGCTACAATCTCGGCCTCTGCGCCGAGCGAGTAGCCCTCTACTACGCGCTGACCCACGGCGCTTCGGGCTTTCGCCGGATCGCGGTCGTCGCCGATGCGGCGTCCCCAGTCCCGCCTTGCGGCGCATGTCGGCAAGCGCTCTTCGAGTTCGCGCCGGACGCGACCCTCTCCCTCGAAAACCGCGCCGGTGAGCGTCAGCACTACACCGTCCGTGAACTCCTGCCGCGAGCCTTCGAGGCTCACCACCTCAACCTCGACTAGCCGAACGTGGCGGACCGCTGCCGAGCGTGGCGGACCGCTGCGGGCTAGCCACGCACGCACGCGCGGCCGCCTAGCTCGCCGAATCGCCGCGAAGTCGGGCTGCTGTCGCTCGTAGCATTCCGAGAAGCTCGGCGATCTCCGCGACCCTGGCCCGGTCCTTCGCGACGACCTCTGCCGGCGCTCGCTCCAGGAACTTCGGGTTCTGCAGCTTTCGCTCGAGGCTCGCCGAGTCCTTCTCGTGCTTGGCGATCTCCTTGGCGAGACGAGCTCGCTCCGCCTCGATGTCGATGACCCCGGCCAAGGGCAGAATGACCTCAACACCCGGGACGACCTCGGAGATCGACTCGCGCGGCGGCACCTCGTCGACGGCGAGGACTCGAACCCCAGAGAGCCGGGCGAGGAAGCAGATGTGCTCCTGCATGCTCTCGATCGCAGCGGCCTCGGACCCCCCCGCACGAACGACGACGTCGACCCGCTTGCCGAGCGAGAGCTTGACCTTCGCCTTGAGCGAACGCGCCGCGGTGACCACGTCGATAACCAGGCTCACCTCATGACCTGCGCTCGCGGTCGCGGGCGATCCGAGCATCGCGTCGACGACCGAGAACCCGTCGACCATCGTCGTCGGACGCCGGGCCTCTCCCTCTCCTGACCACGTGGCGACCGCCGGATAGGTCGCGATCATCAACGACTGGGGATCGCCGGAGCTGCGCGGGAGCTGCTGCCATAGCTCCTCGGTGATGAAGGGAGTAATGGGGTGGAGTACCCGCAGGATCAGGTCGAACGCGGTGACCAGAGCGCCCTGGGTCGCCTGCCGTGTCGCCGGCTCTGCGGAGTCCCCGAGGCCGATCTTCGCAAGCTCCAGGTACCAGTCGCAGAACTCGCCCCAGACGAACTGGTAGACCGCGTGGGCGGCGAGGTCGAGGCGGAAGTCGTTGAGATGCTCGGCGACCTCCGCCGAGACCTCGACGGCCCGACCGAGGATCCAACGATCCGGCGCGGAGAGCTTCGACGCACCGTCGGGCTTGAGCATCGCGTCGTCGAACGCAGAGCGATCGAAGCCCTCGAGGTTCATCTGGATGAAGCGAGCGGCGTTCCAGAGCTTGTTGCAGAAGTTGCGATACCCCTCGACACGGGCCCGCGAGAAGATGATCCCCTGATCCTGGCCGCCCATCGTCGCCAGGTAGAAGCGCAGCGCATCCGCGCCGTAGCTGTTCACTAGCTCGACGGGGTCGACGACGTTGCCCTTCGTCTTGGACATCTTCCGGCCGTCCTCACCGAGCACCATGCTGTGGAGGAAGACCGACTTGAAGGGCACCTTCCCGCCGAAGTGAATGCCGAACATCATCATCCGGGCGACCCAGAAGAAGAGGATGTCCCAGCCGGTCTCGAGGAGCGCGGTCGGGTAGAAGCGCTCCAGGTCAGCGCTCTGCTCCGGCCAACCAAGGGTCGTCAGCGGCCATAGGCCCGACGAGAACCAGGTGTCGAGCACGTCCTCGTCCTGGATGATCGACGTCGATCCGCAGTGGCTACAGGCGCTCGGGTCGTCACGGCCAACGGTGATCCCTGAGCACTGAGCGCAGTGCCACGCCGGGATTCGGTGACCCCACCAGAGCTGACGAGAGATACACCAGTCATGGATGTTGTCCATCCAGCGATAGAAGTCCTGGGTGCGATACTCAGGATAGAAACGGGTCTCCCCCGCCCTGACCGCGTCTGTCGCGGCCTTCGCCATCGTCCCAACGCTGACGAACCATTGGTCTGAGGGGAGCGGCTCGACGATCACGTCGGTCCGCTGCGAGTAGCCCACGTTCATCTTGTGGGGCTCGACCTTGACCAGCAGACCCTGGTCGCGAAGCTCCGAGACCACGGCCTTACGGGCCTCCGCGACCGTCATGCCACTGAAGCGTTCAGGCGCCGGCGCCTGGATCTTGCCGTCCTTGCCGATGATCGAGATGACCTCGAGGTCATGGCGCTTGCCGGTCTCGAAGTCGTTGAAGTCATGGGCCGGCGTGACCTTGACCGCACCGGTCCCAAAGGCCATATCAACGAGGATCGAGTCGCCGACGATCGGGATCCGACGGCCGGTCAGCGGCAGGATCACGTGCTTGCCGATGAGCTCCTGATAGCGGGGATCCTCCGGGTGTACGGCGACTCCGCTGTCGCCGAGCATCGTCTCGGGGCGGGTCGTCGCGACCACCAAGCTCCGCTCCTCGCCCTCGACGGGGTAGGAGACATGCCAGAGGTTGCCGTCGACCTCGCGGTGTTCCACCTCAAGGTCGCTGAGGGCCGTCTGCGACGCCCAGTCCCAGTTGATCAGCCGATATGCCCGGTAGACCAGGCCCTCCTCGAAGAGACGACAGAACGCCTCGCGGACGGCCCTGGACGAGACCTCGTCCATCGTGAAGCGCGCTCGCTTCCAGTCGAGCGAAGCGCCGAGCGCCTCATGTTGACCGTCGATAATCCCGCCGTGCTCGCGCGTCCATCTCCAGACCTCTTCGAGGAAGCGGTCACGCCCGAGCTCGACCCGCGAGGTCCCCTCCTTGGCGAGCTTGCGCTCGACCATCACCTGCGTCGCAATGCCGGCGTGATCGGTCCCCGGCAGCCAGAGCGCGGGGTGCCCCGACATCCGCTTCCAACGGACCAGCGAGTCCTGCACCGTGGCCGTCAGCGCGTGCCCCATGTGGAGCCGGCCGGTGACGTTCGGCGGTGGCAGAACGACAGTGTAGGCTTCGCGATCGGACGCTGACGGCTCGAAGAGCCCCGCATCTTGCCAGTAGCGGTACCACTTCGCCTCGACCGCCTGAGGATCGTACACGGAGTTCAGTTTTTCCATAA
>Ga0316189_10002397_pt1 | contig 18485 bp, 17 predicted proteins | sample LowCovwburrow_MG_FD_204930 | JGI IMG/M metagenome (GOLD analysis project Ga0316189, IMG submission 204930) | Coastal sediment microbial communities from Maine, United States - Lowes Cove worm burrow | ecosystem: Environmental > Aquatic > Marine > Coastal > Sediment | place: USA: Maine...
GTTTTGCCAAAACGATATTCAGACCGTTAGATAATTTTGCCCGCTCCAATTCTGGAAATTTTGAACTCTTCGGTGTTCCCAATTCGGGCAATTTTGAACGGTCTACAGTAGATTTTTCTACCGAATAATCTGGAAAAGGGTTGCAAACCAAAACATGTTTACCTCTGGTAAGCCATTTTTGAGCGGTGGCTTTTAGGTCTTGGATAGTAGCATTTTCCACGTATTTCAAAATGGTTTTGTAATAGTCGGCATCCCCAAAATAGGTTTCATTTGAAGCTAATTTATCCGATACCCCGCCAAAACCACCAATCCGCTCTAAACCTTTTAAGAAGCCTGCAAAATAATCGGCCTTTACCCGTTTCAGTTCGGCTTCTGTAGGGCCTTCCTGTATTAATTTGTCAATTTCCGATTGTAGCACAATCTGTACTTTATCGGCGTCTTCCTCCGATTTTACATTAACCCAAGTGACAAACGTACTCGATATCTCGCTCGAACCCTGGTAGGAAACTACAGAGCTAGCGGTCTGATCTTCATAGACCAACTTCTTATAGAGCCTAGCGTTTTTACCATTGGTTAAGATTGAGGATATCAAATCGAAATGAATATCCTCTTTATGTCCGAATTGCGGGGTATTCCAAGCGAAAAGAATCCTGGTCTCCGGCACCCTGTCTTCATATACTTCATAGGTATCTCCCCCATGAACAGGAATATTAACTTCTTGTCTCGCAATCGTTGGCCCAGCGGGAATGTCTCCGAAATATTTTAAAACCTTTTTATATACTTCCTGTGGATTGATATCCCCGGCAATCGCAATTACTGCATTTGCAGCACCGTAATACGATTTGAACCATTCTTGTACGTCCTCTAATGACGCAGCGTTCAAATCTTCCATTTCGCCAATAACCGTCCATGAATACGGATGTCCTTTTGGGTGCATAGCTTTGTTCAAAAGATCACGTTGCTTCCCATATGGCTGGTTTTCGCCTTGTCTTTTTTCGTTCTGCACAACACCCCGTTGTTCATCTAGTTTTGCTTGATCGATAGCCCCAAGTAGATGCCCCATCCTATCCGACTCTAAAAAAAGTACCTGATCTAGGGCCGAAACGGGTACGTTCTGGAAATAATTGGTACGGTCAGTATTGGTCGTTCCGTTCAAATCGGTTCCTCCGATGCGTTCAAGTGCCTGAAAATAATCGTCATTGAAGTTCTCGCTGCCATTGAACATTAAATGTTCAAATAAATGCGCAAAACCGCTTTTGCCAGGTTTTTCGTTTTTCGAACCTACATGGTACCATACATTTACGGCTACTATAGGCGCCTTATGGTCTTCATGTACCAATAGTGTCAGACCATTAGGGAGTACAAAGCGTTCGTGGGAAATATTTACTTTGTCTGCATTAAAATCTAAATCTTGGGCCATTAGCTGTAACATAAAAGAAAACAGCAGAAAAAAAGATAATAGTGATTGTTTCATGATTGATGAGTATTTTATTATGAATTTCTGTATTAACTAAATATAGCAATTTCCTATAGTCATGACAATTTTTTATGATTACTACAACAGAAGAAATCTTAGTTTTAATATACATGGTACGTTAATAAATTTCATATTTGGCCTAGCTAAATCAATTTTTGAATAGAAATGGAGACCTTTTTAGAAAAACACTACGGATTAATTGTTACTGCCCTAACCAAGCTTGAAGGATATGACAGTGTGAACTATAAGGTAAGTTGTAATCATGGCACGTTTGTTTTAAAACAATATCCTAATAACAAAGAAACCGCAGCCCTTCTGCAATCCGAAGACTATATTTTAAAACTATTGGTTGACCTTGACGGCTATGATTTTCCACAAGTTATCACATCCTTAAATAACGAAAATCAAATAGTTATGGATGATTCCATATTCCGTTTACTTTCGTATGTAGAAGGTAGTTTTCTTGGAGACGTTGAACACACTCCCTCATTGCTCCTTTCGTTCGGAACTTTTTTAGGAGAATTGGATAAAACCATTCATAATGCCAAAGAAGCACCAATCTTGGCGAAAGAAATACAATGGGACCTAAAGCATTTCAAAAATAATTACCAATATCTGAAGTATATTTCCGGTACAAAAGATAGGAATTTGGTAGACTATTTTTTTTTACAATTCGACGAGCACGTCTACCCCATACAACAAGAACTCAGAAAAGGAACCATTCATAATGATGGCAACGATTGGAACGTGCTTACCCAAGAGGGTAAAGTTTCGGGCATCATAGATTTTGGAGATATGTGCCATTCGTGGCTAATCAATGAAGTTGCCGTGGCAATTACCTACGTGATGATGGAAAAGGAAAACCCATTGGACATCGCTTCAGAAGTTATCAAGGGTTATCATAACGTTTTTCCTTTACAAGAACTAGAATTGGATATACTCTATTATTTAGTCGCCGCACGTCTCTGCACCAGCGTTTGTAATTCTGCCTATACTAAGATTCAAAGACCTGACTCCGAATATATAACGATTAGCGAAAGACCCGCATGGAGCTTATTACGAAAATGGCTTACTATTAATCCCATCCAAGCCAAGGATACGTTTCGAAATGCTGTGGGCTTCCCTTCTATTCTTAAGGTTGATATTGAGAAACAGCTCAAAAGAAGGAAGAAGTATTTGAGTAATGCCCTTTCATTAAGTTACAAGCGACACATTGCCATGTCACGTTCTGCATTTCAGTACATGTACGATACAGAAGGGAATACCATACTGGATGCCTACAATAATATCATGCTAGCTGGACATTGCCACCCAAAAGTGGTTCGTGCCGGACAAAAGACAATGGCAAGATTAAATACGAATACCCGATATATTTACGATGAGATACTACTTTATAGCGAGAAATTGCTTTCCAAATTCCCATCAAAACTGAACAAAATATTTTTTGTCAATTCGGGAAGCGCTGCCAGCGATTTAGCGATTCGAATAGCAATGACACATACCCAAAAGCCAAAAGTGATGGTGCTTGAACATGGCTACCATGGCAATACCCGAATCGGAATAGATATCAGTCCTTATAAATACAACCATGAAGGAGGTACGGGGCAACAGAATTATATTCTACAGACACCTATGCCCAATACTTTCGGATCAGGTTTCGATGACGATGGCACGGCCGGAGACCATTTTTCGAATTTAACAATTAATCAGATAAAGGGCGACTGGGGCCAGATAGCCGCTTTTATTGCAGAACCTATTGTGGGCTGTGGGGGTCAAGTGCCATTGGCAATGAACTATTTAAAAGGAGTTTATCAGGAGATACGAAAGCAGGGCGGTATTTGTATTAGTGATGAAGTTCAAGTTGGTTTTGGTCGCTTGGGTGATTATTTCTGGGGCTTCGAGATGCACGGGGTTGTTCCCGATATGGTCATTCTCGGAAAACCTATGGCTAATGGGCATCCTGTTGGAGCGGTGGTAACAACAACGGAAATCGCGGAAAGCTTTGCTAACGGACTTGAATTTTTTAGTTCTTTTGGTGGTAATCCGGTGTCTTGTGCCATTGGAAATTCAGTATTGGAGGTTATAAAAGAGGAAGGCCTCCAACAACATGCAAAGGAAACCGGTGAATATTTAATGAATCTGCTCAAAAAACTACAAGAAGACCATCCTGAAATTGCCGATGTTAGAGGCAGTGGGCTTTTTATAGGGGTAGAAATTTTTAATGAAAAGGGTGCACCAAATACCGAATTGGCCTCCCAATTAAAAAACCGACTCCGAGAAAAGCATATTTTAATCGGTACAGATGGCCCTTATGATAGTGTTCTTAAAATAAAACCACCGCTATCCTTCAATAAAACCGATTGTGATATTTTGGTAAATGCTATCCAATCAGTGTTAACCCATTCCTGAAAAAATGAATACTTTTATAAAAAGTATAAAAAGAAGAATTTATGCAAAATACACTTTTAAAAGATATCGGTCTGGTATTATTACGTATCGGGGCTTCTGTGGCGATGCTCACACACGGATATGGAAAGTTACAGATGTTGATAGACGGTGCCGAATTCGGAAATCCTATCGGTATCGGTTCTACCCCCTCGTTGTTTTTAGCGGTAATCGGTGAATTTGTATGTCCGATTCTTATAATTTTTGGATTTAAAACACGATGGGCGGCCGTGGCTACTGCTATTACTATGGCCGTTGCCTTTTTGATTGTACATGCTGCAGATGCGTTTCAAAAAAAGGAAAAGGCATTGCTTTACCTCATCATTTTTGTGGCCATTATTCTCTTGGGCCCCGGGAAGTATAGTGTAGACAAACGTTAATTAAATAATCTTTACTAAAAGTTCCTTCAACAGATCGGCTTGGGAAATAGCGTTAGCCCCTACCCCTTTTCCTTTTAAATCCATTTCACGTAAGTGTGAAATGATACCGCTTACTTTTTTCATCGGATAGTTTCGGGCGGCCGTCTGAAACTCTCCCACAAAATACGGACTTACCCTTAACGCACTCGCAACACTTTTCGGTGAATGGTCATTAAGGCCATGGTATTGTAACAATTGGGTGAAAAAAGTATGCAAAAGGGCTATTGTCAACACGAACGGATTGTCTTTGGGGTTTTGAGAAAAATAGTTGATAATACGGCTAGCTTTTAACACATTACGCTCCCCGATGGCTTTTTTCAATTCAAAGTTATTGTAGTCTTTGCTGATACCAATATGCGCTTCGATATCGGTCGGGGTAATCTCTGTTCTTTCTGGCAGAACCAGCCGTAATTTTTCCAACTCGTTGTTGATACGGCTCAAATCAGTACCCAAGTACTCGGTCAAAAGAATAGCGGCCTTGTGAGATATGCTATACCCTTTTCCCTGAAGGTTCGCACGGATCCAATCAGAAACCTGGTTCTCGTATAGTTTTTTGCTTTCGAACAAGACCCCTGTTTTTTGAACGGATTTATAAAGTTTCTTGCGCTTGTCGAGTTTTTTGTATTTGTAGCAGACTACCAATACCGTAGTCGGCTGTGGATTATCCGCATAATTAGTCAACTGTTCTATAGTACGAGAAAGATGCTGAGCCTCCTTGACGATTACGACCTGTCTTTCAGCCATCATCGGGTAACGCTTAGCATTACCTACAATTTCATCAATACCGATTTCCTTACCGTAGAGTACCATTTGGTTAAAACCTTTTTCTTCTTCAGCAAGCACATTTTTTTCAATGTAAGAAGCGATGGCATCTATATAGTAAGGTTCCTCACCGTACAAAAAATATATCGGTTTTATTACCCCATTACGGATATCCGTAACTATCTGTTTTGCTTTATCCATTCAAAAAAAATCATCAAATTTGCACATGCACCCACTTAATTTTCCCGAATACGGCTTCCGCCTCAAAAATAGCGAAAATAACCTCCATATTTTTGATGTCATACGCAAAAAATTTGTGGTGCTGCAACCTGAAGAATGGGTGCGCCAACATGCTGTGAACTACTTGATACAAGAGAAAAAATACCCAAAAAGCCTTATCAACGTTGAAAAGCAATTAACCATCAACGGGATTAAAAAAAGATATGATATCGTAGTTTTCAACTCAGACGGTAGTATTCATATCTTAGTAGAATGTAAGGCCCCGAGTATCCTTATCGACCAGAGCACCTTTGACCAGATAGCGCAGTATAATTTACAACTGAATGCCGACTATCTAATGGTAACCAATGGGCTTCAACATTTCTACTGTAAAATGGATTTCGAAACAGAAAAATATGGGTTTCTAAGGGATATTCCTGATTTTAGCCGTTAATTTGCCATCGTTTTGCGCATCGCCATTGTCATACTTAATTGGAACGGAGAGGTACTTTTAGAAAGGTACCTACCTTCGGTAATACAATATTCTTTAGGTGCCAATATCTTCGTTATAGACAATGCTTCTACCGATGGGTCTGTAGATTTCGTAAAAAAAAACCATCCTACGGTAAAAATAATTCAAAATACTGAAAATGGGGGATTTGCAAAAGGCTACAACGAAGGCCTTAAATGTATTGATGCCGACATCTACTGTTTGCTAAATTCAGACGTAGAGGTTACAGAAGGTTGGTTAGACCCAATTTTAAAATTATTTGTTCAAAAACCAAAAGTGGCTATCGTACAACCCAAAATTTTAGATCTGATGCGTAAAGCTTATTTTGAGTATGCCGGGGCTGCTGGTGGATTTCTAGACCAACTTGGTTACCCATTCTGTAGAGGGCGTATTTTTCAGGAACTCGAAAAAGATAACGGGCAGTATGACGATATCCGGGAAATTTTTTGGGCTACGGGGGCCTGTATGTTTATCAGAAAAGACGTGTATTGGGCGCTGGAAGGGTTTGACGAAAACTATTTTGCGCATCAGGAAGAAGTAGACCTATGCTGGCGCGCCAAAAACGATGGGCACCAAGTGTATTACGTGGGCACATCGAAGGTATTTCATTTGGGTGGTTCTACGCTGAGCAATATGAATCCGAAAAAAACCTATTTGAATTTCAGAAACTCCTTGTTCTCGATTACCAAAAATCTACCTAGAAGAAAGGCGTTGACCATTATTACTATACGATTGCTACTTGACGGAGTGGCCGCCATACGATTTGTCTTTCAATTCAAATTCAACCACTGTTTAGCCATACTAAAAGCTCACCTTAGTTTTTACAGGCACTTTTCGAAAATGTACCGCAAAAGAGAAAAAGCTAATTTTATACTAAAGTATTACCTTACAAAGTCCATTGTATGGTCACACTTCGTACATCACGTAAAGAAATTCAACGATTTAGTAAAAGATTAACTAATTTTGGAAAAGTTAAATTAGGCGTTTCTATAATTTTGTCCCTTATTGTAAAGAACAAACAAAATCAAATATCAAATATCAAATAATTAAAAACTTAGTAACCCACATCACATTATGAAAAAAATAATTTTAGGATTTTTAGGAGTAACCTTACTTTTATCTTCTTGCGTATCGCAGAAAAAGTATGCGGATTTGGAGTCGAAACAGAAAGAAACTCAAGACTTGTTGAATTCCGCAACGGTAAAATTGAACGACTGTTTGGAAGAGAAAGCAACTGCTACTTCTAAAATGAAGACCTTGCAAGACCAAAATGCATTCTTGAAGGCGAACAATCAAGAATTGATAAACAACATGGGCAACCTCACTACCTTAACTACCAAGGGTGCCGAGAATTTGGAAAAATCTTTGGAAAGTCTTCAAGAAAAAGATTTAACTATCAGAAAATTACAGGATGCCATCACCCGAAGAGATTCCGTGAATCTTTCATTGGTACAGAGCTTAAAAGGAGTTCTAGGTAACTTGGATGATGAGGATATCACAATCAGTGTAGAAAAAGGTGTGGTGTTCGTATCAATCTCCGATAAATTATTATTTAGCAGCGGAAGCTACAACGTAACCAGCCGTGCCAAAGAAGTTCTCGGCAAGGTGGCACAAGTCGTGAACAACAAGCCTGATTTCGAATTCATGGTCGAAGGTCATACCGACGACGTACCTTACAGAAAAGGTGTTCTTTTGGATAACTGGGATTTGAGTGTTAAACGTGCAACTGCCGTAGTTCGGATTTTGCAGAACGATTATGACGTAGATCCAAAGCGTATGACTGCTGCCGGTAGAGCAGAGTACATACCTGTATCACAAACTGAAAAATCAAAGAACAGAAGAACCCGAATCGTAGTTCTTCCAAAAATCGATCAATTTTATAGTATGATCGAAGAGGGCATGAAAGATCCTGCAATCAATAACTAAAATCAATCGATTTAAGTACAAAAAAACCGCAACTTTTTAAGTTGCGGTTTTTTATTTTGTAAACGACTTGGCCGCTAATTTTTGAAAACCTGACGTGGCATCATTCCTTAGAAGATATCTAAAGCCCCTTTCCCCTCCCGAAGTACTTTTGGCTTATCTCCCGAAAGGTCGACAACAGTCGAAGCAACGTTGTCCCCATAGCCGCCATCGATGACCACATCGACCAAATTTCGCCATTTCTCGAAAATAAGTTCAGGGTCTGTGGTATATTCCAAGACCTCGTCTTCATCGTAAATTGAAGTCGATACGATCGGGTTTCCCAAACCCTCAACCAAGGCCTTCGCAATGGCATTGTCAGGAACACGTATACCTACGGTCTTTTTCTTTTTAAAATCTTTGGGCAGATTATTGTTGCCAGGAAGAATGAACGTATAAGGTCCTGGTAGTGCACGTTTTAATATCTTGAATGTTGCGCTATCGATTTGCCGCACGTAATCGGAAAGGTTACTGAGATCGGCGCAAATAAACGACCAATTTGCCTTTGCCAATTTCACCCCTTTTATACGTGCGATTTTTTCCAAGGCCTTAGAATTAGTAATATCACAGCCAAGGCCATAAACAGTATCGGTAGGATAGATGACCAGCCCTCCTTTGTACAGCACATCAGTCACGGTCTTAATTGCAGCTGGATTTGGATTTTCTTCGTATATTTTAATAAACTCTGCCATATGCAAAAAAATAGTACTGTAAAATTCGGGATAATTTTCGTTAAGGGCACTAAAAACCTCCTCGTTCTTTTTATAACAATCGTTATGCTTTGCACATGTTCAACCGATAACGGTATCATAACGCCCGAAGAGCAACAAGAACCTTTGGAAGAAGCTCCAAAGGAGCCATTGGAGGCTGAATCATTTTTAGATGTTTCGTATGGCACGGCTAGAGAACAAGTCTTCGATATTTACCTGCCGGCCAACAGGTCAGAGGACACTAAGGTGTTAGTTTTAGTACACGGAGGCGGATGGTCTTCGGGCGATAAGGCAGATATGAACGGTTTTAAGGATTTTGTAATCCAACAACTACCAGAATTGGCTATTGTTAATATGAACTATCGCCTGGCCGATAAAAATAACCTTCCCTATCCGATGCAAACAGATGATATTACTACCGTAGTCAATACCTTGAAGAATACTAAGGAAGAATATCAAATAGGTAATGATCTAGGTTTCATTGGCGTCAGCGCAGGGGCACATCTCTCATTACTGTGGGCGTATGCACTAGATACTGAAAAGAAAGTAAACATGGTCTGTAGTATTGTTGGGCCAACAAATTTTCTTGATCCTGCCTATCAAAATTCCGAGGACGAAACCGTAAAAGAGCTTATCTCGCAATTTGGACCGAACAATGAAATCCTTGAAGAAGCTAGTCCATTACAAAAACTTAGCGATGGTGCACCACCTACAATCCTATTTTATGGTGGTCAGGACCCTTTGATTCCTGTTTCACAAGGTGTTGACCTCGCTTCTAAACTGACCGACCTTAGTATTGAACACGAGTTTATACTTTATGAGACCGAGGGTCATGGCTGGTTTGGCGTAAATCTTTTAGATACTTCGTTGAAACTAAAGGCGTTTATTGAAAAACATCTTTGATTTTGCTATTAACTGTAGATTTTCTCATGTCTTGATTATTCTAGTTTTCAAGCTTCCCATTTAGGTTTTTAAGTCCAGTCGCTAGGTTATCGGCTTTCATTCCCTAGAAATCCATAAACGACAGCATCAGGTTCGTGGTATAGTTCATTGTGTCATCGAAGCCCCAATTCACTTTGGTCTTTTTATCTACGGTGCTTTCCGTTGAAATAAAAGTTTAATCACCAGATTCAAAAGGTTTTAAAGCAGAGCTGAAAATCAATTCATTTGCCTTAGTCTATAGCAATATTTCTTGTATTCGTTTTCGAAAAGTGTACTAGTTATGTTTTCATCCACAATTTCTGTGGACTTGTCTTTGGAATCCGTTCAATGATATTACGTGCTTCCAAATCTAATTTTACCGATACAATGTACCAAACTACTTTACCATCCAACGAATTTGTCAAGTCATTGACTGCCTTGTCAGTTAGGTCAGAATACGTTATCCCTCCATTATTCGCAATGGTATCCAAGATAAATTCCTTGATGGTATCATATCGTCTTTTTAGAATATTCACTCCCATTTTACCTTGTGGGTGTAAGGTCATTATTCTATCATCGGGCATATCACTAGTTTTTACGAATTTGGTCAAATACTATTATAGGGTTACTATTAAACCTGTTGGTACGCATACTTAAATAATCACCTCAAAAGATATCAGTGATGGGCATAGTGATTTTTTGCTTCCACTAGTATCGTTTTGAAATTATGAAACAAAATTAATCCGTAATCAAAAAATCAACTTGCCCTATGACAAGAAATGGAATTATAGTTTGGCTGTTTCCTTACGGATTCGGCTCAGAGATGAATCCGTTATGCCCAAATAGGAGGCAATATACTTTAAGGGGGTACTTTGCAGTACCGCAGGTTTTTCTTTTAATAATTTTTGATAGCGTTTGGTTGCCGAATCGGTAATCATCGAAATAGAACGTTGCTTCGATTCAAAAAGACTTTGGGCCATCCATGTGCGTCTCCATTCGCTAAAACCCGATATAGCGTGGAAAAGGTTCTGAAAATCATCAAAGCCAATTTTCCAACAAACACAATCGACCAATGCCTGAATGTTTTCTTGTGTTGGTATACGCTAAAAAAGCGAGGTAACTTAAATGACAATTTTGTTGGCCGCAAAAAAATTGGTGGTAATATCGTTACCATTAAAATCGCGGACAAACGAGCGCATAAGTGCAGATTCCAATATAAAATAACTATTAGCAGTATCCCCTTCTTTGAGCATCATTTCCCCTTTTTGGAAGATTGTCCTCGTATGCACACCAAAGATGGCTTTCAACTCATCATCGCTCAAGAGCGGATGATGATAATTAGTTTTCAAAATGTTCTCGCTCATTTGAAATCTCATTTGTTTATGCCACACCCCATATTTAATCCAGTTCTTGAATGGAGATATCTTTATAGGCAACACGGGCCTTTCCGTTCCCGTGTATTTGCAGACCTATCTTTCCCTCTTGTATTATGGTTGTATCGGGTTCGGTATAATCTACAGTCTGCCTTCCGTTTAAAAATAGTCGGATTCGATTTCCTTCCGCATGAATTTCATAATCGTTCCAACCCTGCAAGTTCACAGTTGGTTTATTGACCGAAGAGTCCGGTCTGGAAAGAACGGTTTTTCTTCTTGACTCGTCATATAATGCACCCCATAATTTGTCTCCGATGTCGGCCTGATAGCCAATCATCTCATATGCAGGTTCTTTCAATCTTCGACTTCGAAATTGTACACCTGCATTGATAAAACCCTCGGAACCTTCAAGCTTAAATTTTAGTTTCAGTATAAAATTGTTATACGATTCAGTAGTGACCATGAAATCGTTATGCGGCACTGTATCGGTCAAAGAACCGCCCACAATGGCACCATCAACAATCCGCCAAGTAGTTATGGTGTCGCCTTCCCAACCGTTGAACGTTTGGCCATCGAATAATAATTCTGTTCTATGTGGATGGCAAGACATTATACCAATCAAAACAACGGTGGTTAAAAGTAATTTTGAATGGAATCCAAAGAGCATAAAGGTGGCTTTTGAAATTAAAAATAAGGAAATTTAAGACTACTATTCGAGTACCTCCAACTTTGCGAATCGTAACAACAACTTTTTAATATCACCTTTCTCGAATTGTATCTCCGCTTTTTTATCGTTTCCTACCCCTTCGATTTTTAAGACTTTTCCCCGACCAAAACGGGTATGGTTCACTAAAGAGCCCTGAGATAGATTGGGGTCTACCGTGTTGGTATTACCTACAGGGGTTGCTAGTTCCGGTTTTAACTTTCGCAATTTGCGAAGTTGGATCTCATTGGGTTTTTTAATACTCGGCGGGGTTCCGTTAGTAGGCTTGGCCTGTCGTAGACTACTTTTATCCACTTCTCCGAAAATATCTGAATCGATAAGCGGTTTATAGCGATAGCCGGTATCTATCGGCGTTAAGTTTTCTACATATTGTTCATCGATCTCTTCTAAAAATCGACTGGGCTCTGCATCGATTAGTTTTCCCCAACGATAACGGTTTTGGGTATAGGTGAGATAGGCCTGCTTTTCAGCGCGGGTCAGAGCAACATAAAACAACCTTCGCTCCTCTTCCAGTTCGCTTCGGGTATTCATACTCATTGCAGAAGGAAACAGGTCTTCCTCCATCCCTACAATATATACATATGGAAATTCAAGCCCTTTCGCCAAATGAATGGTCATTAAGGCTACCCGGTCATCATCACCAGTATCTTTATCCAAATCAGTGGCGAGCGCTACATCTTCTAAAAACTCTCCAATATCCCCAGTGGCGTCGGCGATTTCTATTTGTCCCTCGACAAAATCTTTGATACCGTTGAGCAGCTCCTCGATATTTTCCATTTTTCCAATTCCTTCGGGAGTCCCATCCTTTTTAAACTCTAAAAGAATTCCAGTTTTTTTGGCAACATGTTCGGCCAAAGTAAAGGCATCGGCACTTTCGTTCATAATCTGGAAACTCTTGATCATGGTCACAAAATCCTCCAATTTTCTTTTGGTACCGGAATTGATTTTCAGGTTAATTTTATCTAAGTTCTCGATTACTTCGAAGATCGAGCGGTTATAATGGTTGGCCGCTACTATCAATTTATCTAAGGTCGTTTGACCGATACCCCTTGATGGAAAGTTGATAATACGCTTCAGCGCTTCCTCGTCTTTAGGGTTGATAACTAACCGCAAATAGCTTAGCACATCTTTTATTTCTTTACGTTGGTAGAAAGAAAGTCCCCCATAGATGCGATAGGCAATATCACGCTTACGCAATCCATCTTCAATTGATCGTGATTGGGAATTGGTGCGGTATAAAACAGCGAAATGCCCATTGGGCAGATGTTCATTCATTTTGGTATCCCAAATAGAACCTGCTACGTAACGGCCTTCTTCAGCATCGGTCGGACTGCGGTGTATCTTTATCATCGACCCCTCATCATTGGCCGTCCACACTACTTTCTCCAACTGATTTTTATTCTTGGCAATAATCGAATTGGCAGCATTTACGATATTTTTAGTCGAACGATAGTTCTGTTCCAATCGGTACATACCTACATCATCATAGTCACGCTGAAAATTGAGAATGTTGCTAATATTAGCCCCACGAAACGAGTAGATACTCTGCGCATCATCGCCTACTACGCAAATATTATGGTACCGATCGGCAAGTGCCTTTACGATCAAGTACTGGGAATGGTTGGTATCTTGGTACTCATCGACCAAAATGTAGCGAAACCGATCTTGGTATTTCATTAAGACTTCCGGAAAACGGTTCAGCAACTCGTTGGTACGCAAGAGCAAATCATCAAAATCCATCGCTCCCGCCTTAAAACAGCGATCAACGTAATTTTGATAGATTTCTCCCATTCTCGGCCTTTTGGCCATGGCATCTGCTTCCACTAATTCGGGATTTTGAAAATAGGCCTTAACGGTAATCAAACTGTTTTTATAAGAAGAGATACGGTTTTGTACTTGTTTGTATTTATAAATATCCTTATCAAGTCCCATTTCTTTTATAATGGAGGAAATGAGCCGCTGAGAATCTTGGGTATCGTAAATCGTATAATTACTGGGAAAGCCCAATTTATTTCCATCAAAACGCAGCAGCTTTGCAAAAACCGAATGGAAAGTTCCCATCCAAAGGTTCTTGGCTTCAGAGCTGCCCACGATATCAGCGATACGTTTTTTCATTTCGCGTGCCGCCTTGTTCGTAAAAGTCAATGCCAAAATATTGAACGCATCGACACCCTGGGCCATCAAGTGCGCAATGCGATACGTCAATACACGAGTTTTGCCAGAACCAGCGCCTGCAATAACCATTAAAGGCCCATCCTTTTGGAGTACAGGAGCCTTTTGCGCATCATTTAATTCCTCTAAAAAATTCTTCAATCCTACATCTATTTTGAGATGTGAATTTAGCCATAAATCTTCTCAACTAGAAATCATGTTTTCTACATTTATAAACAATACGCCAGCATTGGAGGTTTTAGATAATCGAAAAATAGAATTCCAAATTACAAGCACTAAATCGCAAATAGAGCAATACAAACTCTTTTTCTTAAGGATTACTACGAAGTAACTTCTGCAAATTGCATTTTGGGATTTGCAATTTCCTTTATTAATCCCCTATATTTAGAAAACTTTAGAATTATGAAAAGAATAATACTATCGATATTACTTATAGTGAGCTCATATGTAGCTGCACAAGAGAAATCGACCGGCCCCATTATAAATGACTATGGAGAAGTTTTTAAGATAGAAAAACCTGATTTTAGGGTCGATACCGAAATGGAATATAAAGTGGTTTTTGATATTTCGGAATCCCCAGAATCCCATACCAAAATCAATAGGAGTATCGACACTGCGGCACGTTTCCTCAATATGCAAGCACAAAACGGTGTCGATCCCGAAAAAATGAAGGTAGCCTTAGTTATACATGGTCAGGCTTATAAAGATATTTTAACGAATAGTGCCTATCAAGAGCGCTTTGATACAACCAACCCGAACCAAAAATTAGTGGAGTCGTTACTCTCCTCAGGCGTACAATTTATCGTTTGTGGACAAACAGCTAAAGCAAGAGCGATTTCAAAAATCGATATGATACCAAATGTGCAAATGGCCCTTTCTGCCATGAATGCCCTTCTAAAACTGCAACATAAAGAACAAGGGTTTATTAAAATTTAAACGAACACTTATGAAAAATCTACTACCGTTAGTACTGTTGGTGTCCGTTTGTATAGCACAGGCACAAGACCCAAAATCGGAAAAGGAATACAAAGCTATCGAGAGCAAGGTTATCGAATGGCGTAGAGATATCCATCAAAACCCCGAGCTTTCGAACAGGGAGTTTAAGACGGCTGAAAAGATTGCTACGCATCTCAAGGACTTGGGTATTGAAGTAAAAACCGGAGTGGCCCACACCGGGGTCGTAGGCATATTAAATGGGAAAAAACCAGGAAAGGTGGTCGCACTACGCGCGGATATGGACGGGTTACCTGTACTAGAACGAAACAGTCTTCCTTTTAAATCAGCAATAAAAGGGGACTTCCAGGGAGAAGAAGTACCCGTAATGCACGCCTGCGGACACGATACGCATGTTGCCATATTAATGGGCGTGGCCGAAATACTTTCAAAGCATACGGATAAAATAAACGGAACGGTTAAATTTATTTTTCAACCTGCCGAAGAAGGCCCACCGCCGGGCGAAGAAGGTGGGGCTCTATTAATGGTAAAGGAAGGCGTGCTGAAAAATCCAGATGTAGATGCCATTTTTGGGCTACATATCAACTCCGAAACCCCAGTAGGGGTAATTCGTTATAAATCTGGTGGTACTATGGCTGCAGTTCAACGTTTTACCATTAACGTTAAGGGAAAGCAAACCCATGGTTCTCAGCCTTGGTCTGGCGTAGACCCCATTTTAATCAGCGCCAAGATTATCGATGGACTACAGACCATAATCAGCCGCGAGACAGAGCTCACTAATGAAGCCGCCGTGATTACGGTCGGTAAGATAACTAGTGGTGTACGATTCAATATTATTCCTGAAAGCGCCGAAATGGTTGGTACAATTAGAGCACTCGACTATGATATGAAAGAACATATTGACCGGCGCATGAAAGAAATGGTGCCAGCCATCGCAAAAGCCTATGGAGGTGACGCTACTATCGAAATCAAGGATAATACCGATATCACTTATAACGAGCCTGCCCTTGTTGAACAGATGCTACCTACCTTGAACCGAGTGGCTGGTGAAACGAACGTTCAAACACAAAAAGCCGTAACCGGTGGCGAAGATTTTTCCTATTTTCAAAATGAAATACCCGGTTTCTTCTTCTTTTTGGGAGGAATGACACCCGGCAATACTGAATCTTTTCCGCACCATACACCTGATTTTAGTATCGATGAGAGCGGACTACTGTTGGGCGTGAAAGTATTAACCGAAATGAGCCTGGACTATCTTAATGATTAGTATTCGGTTTAAAATTAACCCGAAAGATTTATACATTGTCTACTGCGCTAGCTCGGTAAGTTCGAAAGAAGTATTTCACAAAGAACAAATAATGATATACTTTTGTTCCGAATTAAAACTAAATTAGAGTTTCCAAATCCTATTTTCAACATCCTTAAAAAACCTTATCCATGAAGCATATTTTTGTCGTATTATCACTTACGCTTTTTTCGACTATAAGCCTACAAGCCCAGAGAAAAAGCGAATTAATCGCTCAAATAGATAATCTAAAGTCTCAGCTAGATTCGGTTAAATCACAAGTTTCAGATGCCCGGAAAAACGAAAAAATAGCCAAGGCACAGTCAGAATCATTTCAAACGCAAGTGACCGAACTTCAAGACGCCAATACAACTTTAATGCAAAATTTGAACAATTTTGCGGAAGTTTCGAATAAGAACTCCAATATTGTTACCAGCGCAATGGCCAGTTTAGAAGCAAAAGAGAACCAATTGAAGTCCATTAAAAATACCATTGCCAGTAACGATTCAACCACTATAGTTGTATTGACAAATGCGAAACAGACCATGGGCGAAAACGCGAGAATCGGCGTTTCCGAAGGTGCGGTCGTAATCTCATCAAAATTGGAAAGCCTTTTCGGAAGTGATACCGGCACGACTTTGGCACCTGACGCAGAAGCTTGGGTCGAGAAAATCGCAAACGTGCTAACGGCGAATCCTACAACTGGTGTAACCATTGAAGGTTTGAGTATGACCGGTGACTTAAACGTACCCGCACAGCAGGCGATTGCCTTATCTACTTTACTTCAAAGTAAGTTTGCTATTGCACCTGAGCGCATTACAACTTTGGGTAGGGACGGCAATCTGAAGGAAGGAGTACAAATCAGCATCCACCCGCAGTTCGACAAATTTTATTTGATGGTGAGGGAGGAAATGAAGAACTAAGGGTTCATCATAATTTTTGACAGAATCTTTCGTTGTACTTCCATAACCAAAAACCAAAAAAATGTCAGGAGAAGATATTCTACAACTATTCGGCTTTCTATTGCCGGCAGTTGTTACCGGCGTTGTTGCCTTTTACTTTTTTAAACTGCACACCAAAAACGAAGAGGGCCGTAGGCGTTTTTTATTGCACAAAGACACCCAAAAAAGTACGCTTCCTATTCGCTTGCAAGCCTATGAGCGTATGGCTCTTTTTCTTGAACGCATTGCCATACCCAGTTTAGTTGTTCGTGTGGCACCGAAATCGTCTGATAAGAACGCCTACGAAACGTTATTGGTGAAAAGTATCGAAAACGAGTTCGACCACAATCTTTCGCAACAGATTTATATGACCGATGCATGTTGGAATATCATTAAAGCGGCAAAAAGCGCTACGGTACAAATGATTCGTAAAGCAGCAATGAGTGAAACTGATTCGGCCGATAAATTGCGTGAAGATATTTTGACGGAAACTATGGATAAGGAATCGCCATCTGCTACTGCCCTATCTTTCGTTAAAAAAGAAATCGGCGAACTTTGGTAATAAAGTCAAGTTCAAGCTAAAACCTTTGGGCTTATAAGACCTACAAAAAAATAGGATTATATACAGTAGAGGAATTAATGAAAAGTTAGTTTTGACTACTGATTACAGGCTATTCGAGCTCGTTAGGCTTGATGGGATTGGTTTCCTCATTTTTGTTTTTGGCATACAGATAGCCACGTTTCCACCATAAGGTCATTTTCTTTTTGTCGAAAATCAGTGAATTCGTAGTTAAAACTGTGGGCGTATAGTACAGATTGATTATCACATTGTTCTGGTTCGCTACCAATTTTCCGATTCTGATATTCTGGTTTTCTATACGATCTAAAATAAAACTTAGCATGGTCGTAAGGAGCTCAAACGGGTTTCGAGAAGGCATACGATTCATATAACTGACCTCAGTATGCAAAACAACCACGTCAACCTCTGTAGCCCCCCTTCTGATTGCTTCCTCAATAGGTACAATACTTCCCAAACCACCATCAGCGTATTCGCATCCGTTTTTTCGGACCAAGCTCATAAATGGAGTGTAGTTCGCGGAAACCCAAATCCAGTCGCAGTATTCATCGTAAGTGCAATCATTGATAGATTTGTATTCGACTTGATTCAAAGAAAGATTCGAAACCGTCACGACCACATCATTTGGTCCACTTTTTAGTTCCTCAAACTCTTCCACGGTAAGACTTTTCCGAATGAGATCTCTAAGGTTTTCACTTTCACCAAACGTTTTTTTACCCCTGGCAAAGTTTTTAATGACGTTCCAGTGACTAATTGAAATTTCGTCAACTCCGTATTTCTTTTTGACAAGAAAGGGGCAATTACTAAAAATACTGTCTTGATCTACATTCGAATAGATCTCTTTTATCTTTTCCAGTTTGCCCAAAGCCAAATGCGAAATAAGCAAACTACCGGTAGAGGTGCCCACGAATAAATCATATGGATGTCGTGCTTCCTGAATTAGAAACTGTGCAACACCGCCGGCAAAGGCACCTTTGCTACCGCCACCAGATATGACCAATGCTCTCATTTTTCGTTAAGTTTGGTATTCATA
>Ga0316189_10002398_pt1 | contig 18478 bp, 13 predicted proteins | sample LowCovwburrow_MG_FD_204930 | JGI IMG/M metagenome (GOLD analysis project Ga0316189, IMG submission 204930) | Coastal sediment microbial communities from Maine, United States - Lowes Cove worm burrow | ecosystem: Environmental > Aquatic > Marine > Coastal > Sediment | place: USA: Maine...
GAGACGCCCCCCCAGGGCCGACCCCACTGCTACCGTTGCGACAAGCCGAGGCGCACCTGCGTCTGCGACAGCCTCACCGAGCTCGCCAACCGGGTGGGCGTGCACGTCCTCCAGCACCACCGGGAGCGCCGTCATCCGATCGGCACCGCGCGTCTGCTCCGCTTGGGCCTGAAGAACGTGGAGGTCCACGTGTTGCGCGCTCAGGGGACCAGCGCAGTGTCCCCGGAGATCCCGCTCCCGGCCGGCGCGGGCCTGCTCTACCCCTCCGCCGACGCGATCGACATCGGCCTCTTGCCCCCGGAGGACCGCCCCACGGACATCGTCGTCATCGACGGCACATGGTCGCACGCCCATCGGATCTACCGCGACAACCCCTGGATCCAGGCGCTGCCCCACGTCAAGATCACCCCCGCCGAGGAGAGCCGCTACCGGATCCGAAAGGAGCCGCGCTCTGAGTGCTTGTCGACGCTGGAGGCGGTCGTGACCGCGCTGCGGGTGGCGGAGCCAGAGCTGCGAGGCACCGAGATGTTGCTCTCCGCCTTCGACCGGATGATCGACGCCCAGATCGCGGCTCGAGAGGGCGCCCGTCGCCATGATCGATCCAAGCGGCCGCGGACGCGACCCTCCAAGGCCGTGCCGCAAGCGCTCACAGAGGCGCCCGAGCGGGTCATCGTCGTCTACGCCGAGCCCGCGCCCAACCCCGGCGCGTCGGGGCGACACGAGCCGCTGCGGCTGGTCGCACAGGCGCTCCGGGGCGCCGAGCTCTTCGACGGCTGGATCGCCTCGCGGGTCAAGCCCGACGCCTATCTCTGCGCGCGCCTCGGCGTCGAGGTGAGCCGCTTGGAGGGCGCCCGTCCGTCGGCGCAGGTGCTCCGCGCATTCGAAGATTTCTGTCGGACGCAGGCGGGCGGGGCCCCGGTGCTCGCGTACTGGGGCGCGTGGATGGAGCGCCTGCTGGGCGAGCGCTTCCCCGACCTGCCGCGGATCTCGCTCAAGCGAACATGGTCCAACCTCGCCGGCGCCGCGGCGAGGGGCTTGGCCGCGGTCGTCCGCGGAGAGGGGCTTGGAGATCGCGAGCCCGAGCTTCCCGGGCGTGCGGGCGAGCGGCTCTCCGACGCCCTTGTTTTGACACAGCATATCTATTCGCGGACGCAGGCCGGACGCACCGCGACACGCTCAGAGGCGGTCAACGCCGACCCCATCAACCCTCGGGGCCAAACATCATGACCGACGACGACATGACCGACGGCGAGGCACCAAAGCGCCTCCTGGTCATCGGCGCAGGTGCGGTCGGCGGGGCTATCGGCGGGCTCCTCCACAGCTCGGGATTTCCGGTCGTGCTCGTCGCTCGCGGCCCCCACGGCGCTGCCCTCAGGCGCGACGGCCTCACCCTGCGCACCCCTGCCCGGAGCCTTCGTGCCCAGCTCCCATCGGTCTCCCGGATCTCCGGGCTGCGGCCTCGACCCGGCGACCTCGCCCTCCTCGCGACCAAGCTCCAGGACGCAGAGGCAGCGATGGACGAGCTCCTCGCTGTCGCCGGCCCGACCCTGCCGATCGTCTGTGCGGTCAACGGCGTCGACGGAGAGCGCTGGGCGGCGCAGCGCTTCCACAGCGTCGCGTCAATGCTCGTCTGGATCCCCGCGCTCCACCTTGTCCCCGGCGAGGTGAGGATCTACGGCGCTCCCTGCCCGGCTGTGCTCGACGTCGGGCTCTATCCCTCCGGAGACGCCCCCTGGATCGACGACCTCTGCGACCGCCTGCGCGGCGCCGGCTTCGACGCTCTCCCTCGCCGCGACATCTGGCCCTGGAAGCTCGCCAAGTGGATCACCAACCTGGGCAGCGCAGCCCAGGCGCTCATCACCGACGACTGGCTCACCGTCGCCCTGGCCGCCCGCGCCGAGGGTGAGCAGGTGCTCGACGCCGCCGGTCTCGAGCACGTCAGCCAAGACGAGCTCCTGGCGCGGACCAAGGCCGTCGGCCCCGCCATGATCGACGGTGAGCACCGCCCCGGCGGCTCCACCTGGCAGAGCCGAGCCCAAGGAAAGCCCCTCGAGAGCCTGTGGATCGAGGGAGCCATGGCCGCGCTCGGCCGCCGCGTCGGCGTCGAGACTCCGGTCCTGGACGCCCTCACGCTCGCCGCCAAGCGCCCCCGCCCGCTGCTCGCCGCCGATCTGCTCAGGAGCTGAGCTCCGACCGCAACCGCCAGCGCGCGCACCGTCCAAGTCGGAGGGGGCAGCTCCCCCATACTCCACTCACTCGCTCGCCCCAGGCGTTCGGGGGTGCGGAGGTGCGGGGAGGCAGGGCAACGGTCGCTCGACAAACTCGTCGATATAGCGGACCAAGGTCCCAGGAACCTCCTCTTGGATAAAATGTTTCACCCCCGGGAGAATGTGCACATCCCGGCGCGAAATCGCGAGTTCACGGGTGAGACGAGGCACCTGCTCCCGCGCTCGCAGGACCCTGTCATCGCCGCCCCAGAGCACCAAGATCGGGCCCTCAAAGCCCTTTAGCGTCCGCTGGAAGCGAGGGAGCGCCCGCTCGATCCGGTAGATGCTGCTCATAAAATGGACCACCGCGTTGGCGGTGCCCTCGGGCATCGGCACGCTGTATCCGCGGACCGTCTCATCGTCGAGCAGCGATCGTTCGCTGAGGCCCGCAGCGAGGATCGTCTTGGTCCACATTGGCCCGGTCAGCTCGCTGAGCAAGGCCCGTCGCAGGGTCCGACTGAGGACCCCCTCGTGGCGTAGGTGTGCCGGCGGATGAAAGCCCTCGCCGTAGATGATCGTGTTGAGGACGACGAGACGCAGGACCCGCCCCGGCGCCCGCTCGAGCAGCTCCCAGCTCCACGGACCGCCCGCGTCATGACAGAGGTGGGTCCAGGTCGCGATCCCGAGGTGGTCCATCAAGCTCAGCAACCGCTCAGCCTGGCGAACTGGGGTGAGGAGGCGGGTCTGCCTCGGCTTGTCGCTAGCGCCGAAGCCGATCAGGTCGGGCGCGATCACCCGATGACCCCCGGCGACGAGGCCGACGATCACATGGCGGTAGAGCCAAGAGCTGGTCGGTACACCGTGGACCAGCAGGATCACCTCGCCGTCGCGCGGACCTTCGTCGAGGTAGCGCATCGTCCCCCAATCGGCGAGCGGCAGCTCCTTCATCGCCGCACGATGCTCTTCGATCGTCGCCGGGTCGTAGGCGCCGACGGCCATCCCCTCGCCAGCGCGGACGGCGGGCCCGCGGTCACGGGCGGCGCACCCAGGGAGAGCGGCGACGCTCAGCGCCAGGCTGAGCGCGAGCGCGAGCGCGGGCGGGACCAAGGAGCTCGGCATCCGGGGAGAACGCCGCGACTCCGGCCTTGTTTCGCCGACGACGCAGGGGGCGAGAAATCGTCCCCGATGAAGATAGATGACTATCCAAAATTATCGCTTGTTAGACACGTGTCGCAGGACTTCTCTCTTGGCCACCTTCTAGAGAACACGTCAACGTCATGATTTTAAACAACTTTTATGCGTTCTTTGGACGTTCCTAGCGGTCTTGGCCCGCCACCTGCTCTTATCCCTGGCATCGGCCGCCCCGGCGGCATGCAGGAGGAACCCCGATGGCGAACAAGCAGCTCTTCAACACCCAGCTCGCGACCCCGGTCACCGACACCGCCAACGAGGCGGGCGGGCGGGCGTACGCGCTGCCGGCCAAGCTCGCGCTCGCCCAGTACGCCGCCACCGGCTGCCTGAGCAGCACGTTCTACGCCGGCGCCGCGGAGCAGCTGGAAAAGGTGCTCGAGCTCTGCGCTGGGATCGACGCTGAGTTTATCGCCAAGACCGCGGTCTACTCCCGTCAGCGCGGGCTCATGAAGGACATGCCGGCGCTCCTCGTCGCCGTCCTCGCGGCCCGCGACAGCGCCCTGTGTGAGCAGGTCTTCGACCGCGTGATCGACAACGGCAGGCTGCTCCGCAACTTCGTCCAGATCGTCCGCTCCGGCGCGACCGGTCGTCGCTCCCTCGGCTCGCGACCCAAGCGTCTGATCCAGCGCTGGCTCGATCGGCGCAGCGACGCCGCCCTCTTCCGCGCAAGCGTCGGAAACTCTCCCTCGCTCGCCGACATCATCAAGATGGTCCACCCCAAGCCGAGCACCGCCGGACGGCGAGCGCTCTACGGCTACCTGCTGGGCCGCCCCTACGACGTCGACGCCCTGCCGGCGTGCGTCGCCGACTACGAGGCCTACAAGGCCGGACGCTCGAAGGAGGTCCCCGATGTCTCATTTCAGCTCCTCACCAGCCTCACCCTCGACGCCGCCGCCTGGCGTTCGATCGCCCGCAACGCGAGCTGGCAGATGACCCGCATGAACCTCAACACCTTCGCCCGCCACGGCGTCTTCGACGAGCCCGCGATGATCCGCGTGATCGCTGAGCGCCTGGCGGATCCGGCGGAGGTACGCCGCGCCCGGGTCTTCCCCTACCAGCTCATGGTCGCCATGACCCAGGTCCGCAAGGAGGTGCCCACGCGGGTCAAGGACGCCCTCTCGGCGGCGATGGACATCGCCCTGCGCAATGTCCCGGAGCTGCCTGGCCAGGTCTACATCCTCCCCGATATCTCGGGGTCGATGCACTGCCCGGTCACCGGTCACCGCAAGGGGGCTACCTCTGCCCTCCGCTGCATCGACGTCGCGGCGTTGATCAGCGCGGCGCTCCTCCGGGTCAACCCCGGGGCCGAGGTCATCCCCTTCTCCGATCGGGTCTCAGGCCGCCGACTCAAGGCCACCAACAGCGTCATGATCAACGCCCGCACCCTCGCCAACCTGCCCTCCGGCGGGACCCAATGCGCAGCCCCGCTGCGCGAGCTCAACCGGCGCAAGGCCAAGGGGAACCTCGTGATCTTCGTCTCCGACAACGAGTCGTGGATCTCCGACCAGCCGCGCTGGAGCGGGACCGGGGTGATGAAGGAATGGGCTCTCTACAAAAAGCGCAACCCGGCGGCCAAGATGGTCTGCATCGACATCCAGCCCTACGCGACCACACAGGCCCCAGAGCGGGCAGATATCATCAACATTGGCGGCTTCTCCGACGCTGTCTTCACGCTCATCGCCGGCTTCGCCCGGGGTGAGATGAGCGCCGACCACTGGGTCGGCGTGATCGACGAGGTCAAGCTTTGATCCCGTGGGGGCCGTCGAATCGGCGGCGGCCCCCGGCCTGACGAGCCATCACATCAGCTCCCGTCACATCACGTTTTGATCGCGAATGCTTGTGGGATTACATCTGGGGGCGAGAGGGCCTGGTTCGACTCCAGGACGCCCGAAGGGCCTAAGCATATCGGTTGTGCGCTCGCTATTGCATCTCACTGACCCCTGGTCGCGATCACCTTTTTCCATCCTCAACTTCAGCCCCGGCCCCAGCAGCCCCGGCCCCAGCCCAAAAGGCGACCGACCTTCGGTTGCGAATGCAGACAGGACTACATCTTAACCCGTAGGTCCCCGGTTCGAGCCCGGGGCGCTCCATCTACGGGGCGCTAGCTCAGTTGGTAGAGCAACGAACGTCTTGTCGTCACCTCGTCGCAGCCACCTTTCCCAATTCATGACAGCACGGTTTTGATCGCGAATGCAGGCGTGACTACATCGCTCAAAGACGACGGGATCCCGGTTCGACTCCGGGGCGCTCCATCTGCGGGGCGCTAGCTCAATCGGTTAGAGCACGAAAACGTCTCGCCACCACTCGTCGCGATCATCTTTATCCCGGCCCTCCTCGCTCGGCCGGGGGGCGCTCCCCCCCCGGAACTGCGCGGTTCGCCCAGGCGGACGCTCGCCCCCCACGAGCCTGCGAAACCTTCGCCGCGACCTCCCAGCCACGGCAGCGCAGGCTATCCTCCTCAGCATGCCGCCCGCATCACTCCCCAGCGCTCCCCGCAGCGCCGCTCGCTGGGCCGCGAGCCTCGTGAGCACGGCCGTCGGCCTCAGCGGCGCGGCCCTGGTACGGCTCGTCGACGCCGACGCTGCCCTGCGGATCATCCACGGCACCTGCGCGCTGGCACATCGGCTCTTCGAGCTCGACGTCCGCCTCCGCGACGACAACCCCGGCGGCTATCGGCGCGGCTCCTACGTCTTTGTCATCCTCAATCAGACGAGCCTCCTCGAGACCTTCCTCCTGCCCTGGCTCGCCCCCGTGCCCTACCGGATCATCGTCAACATCGAGTACGCGCTGATGCCGATCTTCGGCTGGTCGAGCGTGCCCCTCGGCGCCCGCGTCGTCGTCCGCCAGTGGCCGGCGCAGGCCAAGCGCGCGATCCGACGGGCGATCGCGGACCTCCGCCGCGGAGACAGCTACATCATCTCGATCGAGGGCCGACGAAGCCCCGACGGTGCTCTCCAGCCCTACAAGAAGGGCGCCGTCGTGATGGCGATCGAGGCCGAGGCGACGATCGTCCCGGTCATCCTCCGCGGAGCTCGCGAGCGCCTCCCCTTCGGCGCTTGGCGAGTTCAGCCAGGGCCCGTCGAGGTTCACCTCCTCCCCGCGATCGACACCCGCGGGCTCACCTATGAAGATCGCGACATGCTCGTCGCCCGCCTCCGCGCGCTGGCGAGCATGAACCTTGCGGATGCCCCCAACGACACCGTGTAAGAGATAGGAGACCGCCTTGAAGGTCGCGTATGCTCTCGCTCGCACGGACCCCCTTCGGGGTCCATTCGACGATCTCCCTTCTCGCGTCATTCGCGTCGTTCGCAGCGGTCGCCGTGTCTGCGTGGTGTCCTCGGGCGCCAGCGACCACACATGCAGCCCCTCTGGTCTGAGCGCTAGTCGACGGGCTCGTCGAAGTGAACGGACCAATTGTAGAGCGGGTAGTCATGCCGGCTCTGCGTCGAGTCGGAGTCGCGGAGGTTGCCGCGAGGACCGGTGTTTGGGCCCCCTGGCGTTGCGAACACCCCGGTATAGGCGTAGCGGATCCGTTTGTTGTCGGCGGTGGGCTCGGCCGACAGGGTCACCTGAACTTGAGCGTCGCCGCTGAGCTCAACGTTGACGATCGAGGGGGGTGCGTCGCTATCGTCCCAGTATTCGAAGCCCAAATTTCCCGGGTCGCTGACCCCTTCAGTGTCGAAGACGAGCGGCGGCTCAGGGACGTGAAAGTCGACGGTGATCACCGCGCCATCGCGGCTTTGGGCCAGTGGTCGCACGGGGATCCAGCGCTCCCCGTCGATCAGGACCTTGCGGTAGACCTTTGCGTAGTACTCGCCGAGCCAACGCTCGCCGTCTGCGTTGAGGTGGACCCCGTCGACATAGGGAAAGAAGTATTTTGGACCGACGACGAAGATCCGCTCGGGGCGGGCGTCGGCGGCGGAGAGCTGTGCCTTGGGGATCACCGAGGTCGCGTGGCCCTTACCGTACATGGTCCAGGTTGAGATCTGGCAGAGGAACATCGGGACGGGGTGGGCTTGCCCTGTGATCGCGCGAATGTCGGCCTCATAGTCCCCCTGCCACTGGAGGAGATCCTGCTCATAATTGGAGTTTTCGATCCCATGGTCGCTCTCGCCATGGATCATCGCGACCGCCCGAACCGCGAGGCGATCGCCCTGAGCTGTCGCGATCTCGGCGGCTGCGGCGACCTGAGCCATCCCCGCAGAGAAGGAGTTGGTCCCCTTCTTCAGCTCATAGTAGGCCCTGCCGCTGACCCCGTGGGCCGAGGCGGCCATCACGTGTTGTCTCCCCTCGGCCGACTCAAATTCTGCGAGCAGGTTTGCCATCCCTGAGGCGATCGTCTCGCCGAGAGGGCCATCTTTCTTCTCGATCAGGGGGACGAAGTTGACGAGGTTGAAGGCCCCCGCGCGCACGCCAGTGTTGAGCATCACGTTGTCGTAGGGTTGTTGGGTCGAGACGACGCCCGCGCCTGCGCCGATAGAGAGGCTCTGACCGCCGATCAAGACATAGTTAATCGTCGTGTCGACACACTGGCCAAACGCACAGTATTGATCGCCGGGGCAGGCTGAATCGCAGCTCCCACAGTGGGCCTCGTCGTTCTCTGTGGCCACGCAGGCGTCGCCACAGAGGGTCTCCTCGGCCGTACACTCGGGGATACACTCTCCCGCGGTGCAGGGGATGCCTGGGGGGCAGGCGAGATCGCAATCGCCACAGTGCTCGGGGTCGGAGTCAAGAAGGACACACTCCCCGCCGCATTGTCCCATGTTCTCGTCACATGGAGGCGCACATTGACCGTCGACACAGGCGGCTCCAGGATCGCAGGCGTTGCCGCACTGTCCGCAATTTTCTGCGTCTTGGTCTGGATTGATGCAGGCGTCGCCGCAGCGCAGGAGGCGAGCGGGGCATGCTGTGTCATCGGCGGTGCTCACACCGCTTGAGCTGGAAGACCCTAGGGTCTCTGGGCTTGTCGCGGCCCCAGCGTCTTCGGTCTCGGCGCTGCCTTCGCCGCCTCCGCCACAGGCGATCCCGGAGGAGAGGGCGAAGACGCCAATTATTGTGCCCCTCGTAATGAAGCGAAGACTGCGCATTGATGAATAGTACAGTGCGCCTCGACCGTGGCGAAGGTCTTAATTCATGGTCATGGTCATGGTCATGGTCATGGTCATGGTCATGGTCATGGTCATGTTCGTGTTCGGATTCGTCTCCTTCGGAGAGCCCTGTCTCGCGGAAGGAGCGTCAACGCCGGTCTAAATCCGACGGATTTCGCCGACGTCAGTCCCTTCGCCCAGTGACCTGATCGTCTGAACACCCCATCGTCCTTGCGGGCGAGGCATGAGCGCGGGGGAGACAAGAGAACACGGGCCAAGTACTCGCTCCAGCACCGCCAGGAGAAGCGAGCAGCCCAGGGAAGAAGGGGAGCGCCGAGATCTAGAACATCTCGGCGCTCGTGTCGGACGGCGCTTCGGGAAGAGGAGGCAACTCGACGAGCGGCCGATAGATCGATGGCAGGGGAAGTCGAGCGGAGGGCGGCGGGATCGAGCGACGACGACCACCTCAAGCGACGGATGTCAGAGAGGGGCTCGGGGCTCTTGCGCCTCGCGCGAGCTCCTAGGCGAGGATTTCACTCAGCGGGCCCTGCGAGAACTGGGGCTTGCCAAAGGTCTGCGCAGGAACTCCCATAGCGTTCAGCACGCTCACGAGAACTCGCCCGTGGGGCTGGCCGCCGTAGTTGAGGTGTTGTCCGGTCTGGATCGCTCCACCACAGGACCCCGCGAGCAACCATGGGGTATTGTTGTAGTTGTGGGAGGCGCCCTCTCCCATCTCATTCCCCCATAGGATCAAGGTGTTGTCGAAGAGGGTGCCGTCCCCCTCCGGGATCGCCTTCATCAGCTCGATCATGTAGGCCAGCTGCTCCGCGTACCAACGATTGATCGCGATCAGGGTGTTGATCGAGTCTGGAGAGGTGTTGTGGGAGTACCCGTGATGGGTGCTTCCACCGTGGCCGAGCCAAGCGTGATGGACCTCGGATTGTCCATGCGACCACTGTAGGCTCGCAACGCGTGTCAGGTCGCACGCGAGCGCAGTCACCAGGATCTCGGTGTGGGAGCGGCCGATAGCCTCGTACTGGTCGTTGTCGTGGGCGTTGGGGAATTCTCGGCGCGTCGGCAGGGCGCAGGCCGGCTCGTCGGGGTCCTCGGGATCCTCAAAGTCGAGGCCCTTCTCGATCTCACGAATACGCTGCAGGTGTTGATCGAGCCGCAGACGATCGAACTTTCCAAGCGATCCCCTGACCTCCTCAAAGTCCTCGCTGACAAAGTCAAGCACCGAGCGCCGCTCAGCCCGAATCTTCGCCAGTTGGAGCGGATCTGCGCCGACGTCGGCGAAGATCCGATCGAACGCGGCTGTCGGGCTATCCTCAGCCGGGAGCGGCTCATTGGCGCCGACATAGGTCATCCGAGAGTTCGGGTGTGCCCCCCAGAACGATGTGCTGAGAACGCCGAATTCGAGCGAGCGAAACCGCGTGTCGTTGCCGATATGGGCGGCGACCTCTTGGTCGACCGAGGGCCCCGATGCATAGCCCCGATGGCCAAAGCCATTGTTGAGCTCAGGGATCGGGATCAGGTCATTGTTGGTGAGCATGTGGACAATCCCACGGCTGTGGAAGTCCGCTGCTTGGTGGTTCGCTGACTCATTGTCGATCCCCGAGAGCACCACCAGGCTTGACTGATGTGGGGCCAAGGGCTCGAGGATTGGCCCGAGCGTGAAGTCGGTGCCCACCCCGGACGGCTGCCACGCCGGATAGACGGTGCCGCTGCCCCCTGAGTACATCACGACCAGGCGCTTGGGGATCGGCGTGTCCGCTGCCCGTGATCTTCGCGGGGCAAAAGCCTCGAGCATGGGCAGGGCGATCATAACGCCGGCGCTGCCGCGGAGAAAGCGTCGTCGATTTAGTTGGCGTGCCATGACTACCGTCCTCCTAGGAATAGATCGCTCTGCGTGAGAGCGACGATGAGCTCTTTGATGTTGCCCTCGCTGGCCGCGAAGTTGGAGGTCAGCCAGTCGATGTCCTCGGCGAAGCTCCTGTTGCTGTCGTTGCGTCCGTAGCCAAAGCGAAACCACTGACGGGCGATACAGTCGCGTGTGGCCTCACTGTCGGCGAGCGCGACGGCGAGGTCGACGACGTCATCGTACTCGCCGTCGGTCTGCTCGTCGACGTGCGAGAGCACGACCGAGGGGTCGATCTCGAGGCCATTTTCATCGTCGCGCCAACGCCCGATCGTATCGTAATGTTCAAACCCAAAGCCGATCGGATCCATCATTACGTGGCATGTGGCGCATACCGGATCCTCGCTGTGCTGGGCGTAGCGCTCGCGGGTTGTGCTGTCCAGGGTGGGCTCGGGCGGCGTGACGTCGAGCCCGGCAGGCGGCGTTGGAACCTCGCCGCAGAGCAGCTGCTCCCGGACGAACTTGCCCCGGCGAACCGGCGAAGTGCTGGTCGACGTCGAATGCGCGGCGAGGAAGGAGCCCTGGGTCAAGAGGCCTGCCGATCGCGCTGGGTCCAGCTGGACCTGGGCGAACTCATCGCCCATCCCAGGGGGCACAATCCCGTAGTAGTTGGCGAGCTGATCGTTGAGATAGCTGTAGGGGGCCGCGAGCAGGGTGTGCAACGAACCATCGCCGTGCAGGAGGGTGGTGACGATGAACATCTCGGTCTCCGCGAGCATCGCCCCCTGGATGCTCTCGGTATACTCGGGAAAGAGGGTTGGATCCTTCGCCGCTGAGGTCACCCGATCGAGGTGCAGCCATTGACCGTGAAAGTCGAGGATTACCGCCTGTGCACGGGGGGCGTCGAGCATCCGCCGGGCCTGCTCCTCGACGCCCTCAGCGGTCGCAAGCTCACCGGACTCCACGGCCTCAAAGAGCTCATCGTCGGGCATCGTGTTCCACAGCAGGTAGGATAGCCGTGAGGCCATGACCCAGTCATCGACAGGCGCGTCGGGCTCGCCCGGTTCGAGGCGGTAGAGGAACTTCGGCGACATCAGGAAGGCCTTGAGCACCAGGCGAAGGGCGTCGCTCGCGTCACGATCGCTGCGTTGCTCGTCGTAGAAGGCGATGAAGCGCGTCTGCTCGTCGGCGCTCAGAGGTCGTCGAAAGGCGCGCTTGCCAAAGTCGGTGACAAAGGAGGCGACGCAATTGGCCTCATCGCCGCCGAGGTCGCAGCCCATGAGGTTGGGCAGGTCGGTGATCGCCCGGGCGGAGATGTCATCGGCGGCTATCTCATACTGCTCGGCGCTGAGGAGGGCGATGACGTCCCCCTCGCCGTTACTCTTAAAGCCATAGGCTTGGGCGTCCGGGCTGAGCAGACTCGCGGGGTCGGTCGTATCCCCGAGCAGGTCGGCGACTGTGTTGTTGTACTGTTGCCGGGTCAGTCGCCGGGTCGGCAACGTCCGCGGAGCGCTCTCCCCCTCCGAACCGTCATCGCCCCCGTCGCTGTCGACCCCGTCGCTGTCGACCCCGTCGCTGTCGACCCCGTCGCTGTCGACCCCGTCGTTATCGTCGTTGCCGTTGTCGCCCGCTCCGCCGCTGAGCTGTGGGAGAGGATCTCGCTCGGGCGCCCCCAAGTAGCACCCTGAGCTCAGACCGACCCCTGAGCTCAGACCGACGATGAGGCAGAAGGTCGCATAGGGGCGGCGGCTCTTCTCCCCCGCGGGGAGGCGCGGATCGCTCAACGTGCGAGCGGAAGGGTTCGTCGTGGGGGACAGAGAGCGCAGAAGAGAGTCGGATAAGTTCGTCATAAAGTATCCCCTTGTCTACCCTTGGGTGCTCAGCTCTCGACACGTCGATCCCACAGGCACATACACACAACTATCATGAGTCTATCGCCCTTGGGAAGGACAAAGTAAGAATTCACACAATAGCCACCGGGGCTTGAAATCCGCACCAGAACGGCGATCCCGCCGTGTGTAATTTCAATTACACCCAAGTCCGGATGAAATTACTGGCAATTCATCTTCGCTGCCTGTTGTATGAATTGCGGGGAGTTCATCAGTTGGGAGCATCGTGCCGAGAAAGCGCGCTGCAGAAGGGGCAGAGCGCCGGGGGCGGCTTCATTGGGGCTCACGCGGCGACTGATACGGAGCCGGGCTGGCAGTGGTATCGGGACCTTGTCGGCGCGCACGTTCATTCACCCCCCGCGATCCAAAGCGCGCAGTTCCACGTCGACGTGGCGGACCACCTGGCCACTGCGCATTTGAGCGATCCTTGGAGGCCGGCTCTCGAGCCGCGCCTGAGAAGCCGCTCCTGAGCCGCCTCCGCGGGATGCTTGCACCGTTCGAAGCTTCGTCCGAGGATCCATGGGTGAGACTCTCTCGGCAAACGCAGCGCCAGCGATCCCTTGCGCTCCTACCTGCCCTCCTACCTGCCCTCTTGGCCATCTCCTGCGGGTCATCCGGATCCTCCGGCGAGGGCCGAACGCTCTACGCTCCAGGCCACCCCCTCCCCACCCGCGAGGATCGTGACGGCGACGACATCCCGAACGATGATGACCTGTGCCCAGACACCGCCGAGGACCGTGACCGCGTTGAGGACGCCGACGGCTGCCCGGACCCCGACAACGACGCCGATGGCATCAGCGACGTCGAGGACAAGTGCCCCAACGAGCCCGAGGACCGCGACGGCTTTGAGGACGCCGACGGCTGCCCGGATCCCGACAATGACCTCGACGGCGTCCCCGACACCGACGACAAATGCCCCCTCCAGCCGCGCATCGACAGGCCCGGATGCGACGCCTTCGACGGCTGCCCAGACGACTGTCAAAGGCCGCTACAGCTCGCCGAGTAGGAGCGCCCGAAGACTCGGCGCGAGCTCGGAGACAGCTCACTCTCGAGGACGGGATGACCCGAGCGCGGAGGTGATGACGGCTCGCGAACACGCCGTAGTAGCGCGTCATATGGAAGCACGGCGGCGGGACCAAGGCGCACAGGCCCTCACGGCCCTCGACGGGACATAGGTCGCGAGGGCGGGGTCGAGGTCGAGCTCGAGCTCGGCGTCCGGGTCGGGCGAGGGGCGGAGCAGCTGGGGCCCATGCGCAGGAGCGTCACATCAGCGCTCAAATTCTGCCCGGAAGCGCGCACGCAGGGGCCTCGTGAACATCCAGTTGTCGATCTCCGCGACGATCATGAAACGCTCGGCCTCGTCGAGGCGTGGGTCTCGCTTCAGGTCCACGATGATCGAGCCTATCGAGTCTGACCCCGAGCGTAGCTCGACGCCGCCGTCGTTCTCGGTGTCGAGGCGCATGAACGACCCCTCCTCGCCGTAGCAGGGCCAGGCTGGCGCGCCGGGGTGGGCCGGGACGCCCGCGCGAGCGAATGAGGCCCAATATCCGCCCATGATCCGGCTCAGCTCCTCGCGCTCGGCGAGCGTCGACCGCTTGAAGAGCACGGCGTCCGCGGGCCCGAGGTGGTGAAAATGATGAAAGACAAAGGGGATCTCGAAGCCGTGCGCCGCGCCGAGCAGCTTCTTGAAGTTCATGAACAAGAAGCGGCCGCCCTCATCCCAGTCAAAGCGATAGGCGTAGACCGAATCGTGGCCGGCTTTGCGCATCATGGCCGCCGGCTCGTCGACGGCGCGGACCCGCCAGATCCGGCTGATATAGTGGGTAAGGGCGTCGAAGAGCTCCTGATCGCGGGCCACGGGGAACACGCCCAGGCGCTTCTTGGTGAAGGTCTCGTTGCCCAGGTAGAAGAGCTTCATCTCATCGCGGGTCGTCCCCGACATGATCGGCACACAATTAAAGGTCTCCCTCGAGGCGAAGGCCTCGCGCAGCGGCGTCGCCGGGAGCACGACGCCGTCCGAGATCCCTCGGGGCAGATCGAGGAAATTTCCCTCGATCGAGTAGGCCGCGAAGAGCTGCGCGAGTGAGGTCGCGCGGAGGGCCTGTGCGGAGCGCGCGTCGAGGGCCTCGACGATCGTCTTCGCCGGGTTGGCGTGCCCGCCCTCATCCCCCTCGGCCACCGCGAGGGCGAGGCTGTCAAAGCTCCCAGACTGGACGATCGCCCGGTGGAAGAGGCCCTTGGCGAGAGGGGAGGCGAGCAGCATCGCCACATTGTGGCCGCCAGCGCTCTCGCCGAAGATCGTAACGCAGCTCGGATCGCCGCCGAAAGCGGCGATGTTGTCACGCACCCACCTCAGCGAGGCGATGAGGTCGAGGATCGCAAAGCAGGCGGCGCCGTCCTCCGGCAGCTCCGCGCTCGCCCGGAGCGCCTCGTGGGCGAACCACCCGAGGGGCCCGAGGCGATACTGGACCGCGACCACGATCACGCCCTGCTCCAGCGCGAGCTTCGAACCGTTGTAGGAGCTCGAGCGTCCCCAGACGTTGTAGCCGCCGTGGATCCAGACCATCACCGGAAGCCCCTCCCCCTGGGCGTCGGTCGGCGCGTAGATGTCGAGGGCCAAGCAATCCTCCGAGCCGATGAGCTGGCCCGGCGAGAGCCCCTCCTTCTTGTCGAAGACCGTGGTGAGCTGGGCGCAGCGATCGGCGAAGGTCAGGGCCGCGCGCCTCCCCTCCCAGGCCGGCGCGGGACGTGGCGCGCGCCAGCGATTCTCACCGGCGGTCGACGCCGCGAAGGGGATCCCGCGCCAGCTATGAGCCCCCTCCCCCGTCACGAGGCCGAAGAGTTCGCCTTGGGCGACGGTCCGTAGCGTTGCGATCTGGGCCTCGTCCATGTCGCTACGGTAGCAGCAGGTCTCGAGCGTCCGGGGTCCTCGAGGAGCCCTGCGAGCGCAATTTCTGCCGCAGCGCGTGGCCCTTGAGAGCCCGGAGAATGTCCTCAAGAGCATCTGCCGTCATCCTCCTAGCCCTAGATTAAGCGCTGACAAGGACCGCCAATGCCCTGACCGCAAGCCCGCTCACACGGACTCCTGAGCACAGTCTTGTCGAGCCCTACTCGTCGGGACGGACCCCTGTTTGGAGGCGCGCTACCCATCTGCTGCGGGTAGCCTCCCCCAGAGCGGTGCTCTGCTGGCTGTGCTCGCGGCCGCACCCGAGCCCAACCACGACCGCGCTCGCGCTCCTGCTGCTCCCCGCCGCCGCACAGACGGCGGAGTCCAGATCCACGCTCGAGGAGGTCACGATGAGCAAGACAGGCCCCCTACAGGCGATGGTGAGTGGGGCGAGCGGGCATTGGCCGCGGTTCAGCGCGCCTGCGTGGAGGCGCTGGAGCTGGTCGAGACCCAGATCGCCGTCGGTGTCAGCGAGCTCCAAGAGGGCGACGACCCCCCCTCGGCGCGGGCGTTCTTTCGCGCCGTAGAGCTCGCGCCGACCTGCGCTATCGGACATCTGTATATAGGGCTCTTGAAGGCGGAGGCCGGATACCCCGTCGAGGGGGAGGAGCGCCTCAAGCTCCCCTGCGAGCTCGACTCCAAGATCCGCATGGGCCTCTTTGAGCGTGTCCGGCTGATGGCGCTGATGGGCAAGATGGACGAGTACGAGCGTCTGCTGCTCCGCCTCAAGGCGTCGCTTGGGGTCTCCCTGTCGACCAGGGCGGTGGTCGAGCTCCGGGTCGCGAACTGGGTCGGTGATCGGGAGCGGGCGCGGCGGGTCCAGAGCGAGCTCGAGGACGCGGGCGCGCGCACTCAGGAGATCGGCCTCGCCCTCCAGTTCGGTCGAGCTGTCGGCGGTGATGCGGACGACGAGGGGTCGCGGAGCGAGCTGCTGCTGCAGGCCGAACGCGTCGCCCTCCTGGCCCAGCTCATCTCCGAGGTCATGGCGGTCCGCGGTCAGCACGCGGGGGCTCTCGAGGTGATCCTGAGGGCGCTCGTGGGGGTGCTCGTGGACATCGTCGTCTGGCTCGAGCGCTGCCCGGTCTTCGCCGAGCTGCGTCGCCTCGACGGCTACGGGGAGATCGAGGCGAAGCTCCGTCGACGGGCGCGGGCCGTATGGGTGTAGACGCCTGTTCTCGCGGAGGCTTGCGCTCTAGAGGGGAGATCGATACGTTGGCCGCGGGTGCGCAGGGGTGCCCGCTCCGCCAGAAGACGACCTCACCCTGAGAGAGCCGAGCGCTCGCCGACATTGCAGCCCTTGGGGCTTCGTAGAGCGGAGGCTGCCCACCCGACAAGGACCTGCGATGGATCTCCAAGCGGTGCGGACGCACCTCACCCCCCTCCTCGACACGCTCGGCGTAGATTGGCGCCAGCACGGGATCGAGATCACCCCTGTTCACGCCGGAATGTCGGCGTCGAGCTTCTTTATCGACGTCGGCGCCGAAGCCTATGTGCTCAGGATCCAGCTCCGCGAGCGTCTGCCTGGGCACTGGTCCCAGCTCGTCCGGTTGAGCGAGCTGGCGGCCAGCGTCGGTGTTGCGCCTCCGATCCACGCGGTCGACCACGGGCGGCGTTGGCTGCTCTCGCAGCGGATCGCAGAGGTGCCCTTGGCGGCGGCGATGGGGGCCCCGGGGCGCGCCCTGCCGCTCCTGCGCCAGCTAGGTCGCTTTGTCGGCAAGATCCACGGGATCGCCTTGCCCGAGGCTCTCGAGGCGCGCTCGGTCGAGGCTAGAACCCGCGCTCTCTTCGCGCTCCTCGAGGAGCGTGGGCCTGTGCCTCGGCCCGCGCAGGAGGCGATGGACCACTTCTGCGGCCTCGATCAACCTGAGCGGCCAGCGCTCGCAGCCGTCTTTTGCCATCACGACCTGAACCCGAGCAACCTGCTCTTCGACGACTCCGACCTGTGGTGTATCGACTGGGAGACGGGCGGGGCGGGCGATGCCTTCGGAGATCTGGCGACCCTCGTCAACTTCATGCTCCTGGGCCAGGAGGCCGTCGGTGCCCTGATGGAGGGCTACTTCGCCGAGCGGGGTTTCGAGATCGAGCGGTGGGAGGAGAGGCTCTTCTCAGCCCGTCTTCTCGCGTACCTCTGCTACGGCACGTCCTTCTTAGAGCTGGTCGAGGGCGACCTGGAGGTAGGTGGGCGGGAGGAGAAGGGCTCGCTCGCCGACTGCTATCAAGCGATGGGCGAGGGGAGGCTGGACTCGGCGACGGACGCCGGGCGCCGGGCCCTCGCTGGGGCGATGTTCCGCGGCTACGGAGAGCTCGCGCTCCTTTAGCGACCGTGGAGCGGGGCTTTGTCGAAGCTGAGGTCGCCTCAAGATCGCGAGGCCGACGCGCGCGCAACCGGGGAGGGCTCGCGCGGCTCTGATGACGAGGACGGTTGGCCGGCCTTGTCACCCGCTCTTGTTGGACATGGCTCCGCGCGACGATCTGGGGAGACCAGCGGCACCACGGGGGAGCCCGCCGCTGGCTAGCCCCGAAGGGCCTTGATCGCGAGCTTCGCCGCCGCTGTGAAGGTCGTGAAGACCCCGCGTCCGCGGCAGGCGACTGCCTCGTAGTCATCGAGGCCCTCGGGGTTGAGGTCCCGGCGTAGCGCCTCCAAGGGCATCGCGCCGGGGATGTCTCGCTTGTTGTATTGCAGGACCATCGGCACCTCGCCGTCGGCGAAGCCGAGGCCGCGGAGGTTGCCGTGGAGGTCGTCGAGGCTCTCGAGGTTGGCCTCTCGCCGGCTGGGCTGGGAGTCCGCGACGAAGACCACGACATCCGCGGCACGGAGGATCAGGGCCCTGCTGGCCTGGTAGAAGAACTGGCCAGGAGTGCTGTAGATGTGTGACCGGAGGCGAAATCCCCGGATCGTGCCGATCTCCAGGGGCATGAAGTCGAAGTAGAGCGTGCGGTCGGTCTCGGTCATCAGCTCGATGAGCCGACCACGGGAGTCCTCTGGGGTTCGGTCATGGAGCGACCGGAGATTGGTCGTCTTGCCGCAGAGTCCGGGCCCATAATAGATGACGCGAAAGTGAATCTCGCGGGCTGCAAAGTTGATCGCTGGCATGATTTATCCTTGCGGGCCCCAATAGGGGTCCGGTGATGTCACGGTGACGCCTCCTAGGAGCGAGGTGTCACGATAGGAGGGTGCACTCCGCCTCGAGTCATTCGAGGTGGGCGCTCACAGTCCGCCAGTAGTGGCGACGACTGTCGAAGCTCTTCTAGTTGTGGACCGTTAGGTCCAATATGATCGAGGCAAAAAAAGGAGGGCT
>Ga0316189_10002399_pt1 | contig 18477 bp, 15 predicted proteins | sample LowCovwburrow_MG_FD_204930 | JGI IMG/M metagenome (GOLD analysis project Ga0316189, IMG submission 204930) | Coastal sediment microbial communities from Maine, United States - Lowes Cove worm burrow | ecosystem: Environmental > Aquatic > Marine > Coastal > Sediment | place: USA: Maine...
CTCAAAAATAATTTTAGTGGTCGGAAATCATGATATCATCTCGCCAGTAAAATACGAAGATTTAGGAATCAAGGTAGTTTTCGAAATTCAGTTAGAGGGTTTTCTATTGACCCACCACCCCGAAGAACGCACGGGCTTTTTCAATTTTTGCGGACATGTACATCCCGCAATTCGATTGACGGGAATGGGAAGGCAATCCGCAAGACTACGCTGTTTTTTCAAATCCGACGCACAATTATTGCTCCCTGCGTTTGGCGAATTCACAGGTTCGCACACCATGCAACCTTCAGCCAATTGTCAGGTTTTTGCCTTATTGGGCGATACGGTACTCCCCGTTCCTTTGAAATCCGTAAGACGAAGAAAGCGTTTCTCAAAATAGCTTAGGTTTAGTTAAAAATTATTCTCTCATAATTTTCGAATGCCTATTTTTAATAAAAAACCAAGATGAAAAAGAGATTGTCCGTACTAAATCTAGTTTCAGTAATCCTTGTAATTGCTATAAATTATATTTCGCAAGCGATTCGCATAAATGAAACTACGATTGGGGAAGTCAGCAATAAATACTTCAACTTATTTACACCGGCTAGTTACGCATTTGCAATTTGGGGGCTAATCTTCATGGCGCTTATCGCCTACGGAATCTATCAAGTCAAAATAGCTTTTTTTAGCGAAAAATCAGCAGCATTTATTGAAGAAACGGGTTACTGGTTTATCATCACCAACGTATTGAATTGTGTTTGGGTTTTCGTCTTTGCATTTGAATATACGGGCATTTCGGTTTTGGTCATGTTAGGTATTTTGTTCTCACTGATCAAGATAATCTTGAACACGAATATGGAAAAGGAACCCGTTTCTCGTTCTACATTTATTTTTGGTTGGTTACCTATCGGAATATATAGCGGATGGATAGCGGTTGCGACCGTAGCCAACATATCGGCCTATTTGGCCAAATTGAATTGGGATGGAGGTTTCCTTTCCGAAGCAAGTTGGACAATTACCATGATAGTCATTGCTACAGTTGTATACCTCCTCATGATTTATAAACGAACTATGTACGAATTTGCAGCCGTCGGAATATGGGCCTTGTTCGCAATATATATACGTCATCAAAATGAATATTCAACCATCGCTTTCACGGCGCTGGCGGGGTGTGCTATTATTCTTGTTGCAATACTATGGAGCGCATACAAAAGGCGAAAGACCAATTTGGCTTTACAATAAAGCGAATAAGCGGAATTTTAGTTCTTTTCCGTTGGATTGAACTTGAAGAACGGCTTATCTTTGCAATTCAAATTTTAACGGTTGACCCAAAGTAGCATTCAACAACTGTTTTCACAGTCTCCACAAAGCCGGAAACTGCAGAATGCTATTGTCCAATCTGAAAAGAATATTGGTTTAAAAGGATTAACCGGCTCCTCTCTATCCTTTGTTTTGTCAGATGCCTTTCAAAAATCATCAACACCCTTTTTATTGGTTTTTGATGATAAGGAAGAAGCTGCCTACTACCTCAACGACCTAGAACAATTGATTGACGAGAAAGATGTGCTTTTCTACCCTGGCAGTTATCGCCGACCCTATCAAATCGAAGAAACGGACAACGCAAATGTATTGCTACGGGCCGAAGTGCTGAACCGTATCAATTCACGAAAAAGACCTGCGGTTATCGTAACTTATCCCGATGCGCTTTTTGAAAAAGTGGTCACCCGTAGGGAACTTGAGAAAAACACTCTGAAAATAAAACTTGAAGATACCTTGTCGCTCGATTTTCTGAACGAGGTACTTTTCGAATATAAATTCAAAAGGGTCGATTTTGTTACCGAGCCCGGAGAGTTTTCTGTCCGTGGTGGTATTGTAGATGTGTTTTCTTTTTCACATGACGAACCTTATCGCATCGAATTTTTTGGGGATGAAGTAGATAGCATACGTACTTTTGATGTTGAGACGCAGCTTTCTACTGAAAAGGTCAAGAAAATCAGTATCATTCCCAATGTGGCCAATAAGTTTTTGGAGGAAAAAAGAGAAAGTTTTTTACGATATATTTCCCCGGAAACTATTGTATTTGCTAAAAATACCGACTTCCTTTTTGACCGTTTAGATGATTTTTTTGGAAAGGCCGAGGAAGTGTTCGGAAAGCTATCCAACGAAATTAGACATGCCCAGCCCGAAGAGCTTTTTATGAATTCTGAAAGGTTCAAGAAGCAATTGGAAGATTTTGTATTAATTTCCCTCAACTCGGCTCGCAGTGACAGCGAAACAAGTATTAAATTCAATACAAAACCCCAACCCTCTTTCAACAAAAAGTTCGACCTGCTCATCGAGAACCTCAATGGTTACAAAGACGAGGGCTACACGAATTATATTTTCTGTGCCAGTGAGCAACAGGCCAAACGCTTTCATGCCATATTTGAAGATGCCAACGAGCATGTGCACTATGAAACCTTGGTGTTCCCATTATATCAAGGTTTTATCGGCGATGAACAAAAAATCGTCTGCTATACCGATCACCAAATTTTTGAGCGGTATCATAAATTTCACTTGAAAAATGGCTATGCCAAGAAACAAGCGATTACACTTAAGGAGCTCAACAAACTAGAAATCGGCGATTATGTGACCCATATCGACCATGGTATCGGCAAGTTCGGGGGACTACAAAAAATTGATGTAGAGGGCAAAAAACAGGAGGCCATTAAGTTGATGTATGGCGAGCGCGACATCTTGTATGTCAGCATACATTCGCTGCACAAAATCTCAAAATTCAATGGTAAGGACGGAGCCGTTCCGAAAATCTATAAACTCGGTTCTGCTGCTTGGAAGAAACTCAAACAGAAAACAAAAACGCGCGTAAAGAAAATCGCTTTCGACCTTATCAAGGTCTACGCTAAACGTCGTTTAGAAAAAGGCTTTCAGTACGACCCAGACAGCTATTTACAAAACGAGCTCGAAGCTTCCTTTATTTATGAGGATACTCCCGACCAAAGCAAATCGACGGAAGATGTCAAACGCGATATGGAAAGCGAACGCCCGATGGACCGCCTTATCTGCGGTGATGTAGGCTTCGGGAAAACCGAGGTGGCCATTCGTGCCGCATTCAAGGCCGTCGATAATGGCAAACAAGTTGCCGTTTTGGTGCCCACCACCATTCTGGCCTTTCAACACAACCGAACCTTTAACGAACGCTTGAAAGAAATGCCCGTTGCGGTAGATTATTTGAACCGTTTCCGAACGACCAAGGAACGACGGGAGACCTTGGAAAATCTCGCTTCCGGAAAAGTCGACATCATTATCGGCACACACCAACTCGTCAACAAAAATGTCAAGTTTAAAGACCTCGGATTACTTATCGTCGATGAAGAACAAAAATTCGGAGTTTCCGTAAAAGACAAATTGAAATCCATCAAAGAAAATGTAGACGTATTGACGTTGACCGCGACTCCTATACCCCGTACCTTACAATTTAGTTTAATGGCCGCAAGAGACTTGTCGGTCATCAACACCCCGCCACCAAACCGCTATCCCATTGAAAGTAGGGTTATTCGGTTTACCGAAGAAACGATTCGTGACGCCATCAGTTATGAGATACAACGCGGCGGGCAAGTATTCTTTATCCATAATCGTATCGAGAATATTAAAGAAGTCGCTGGAATGATTCAACGCCTCGTACCCGATGCCAAGGTCGGTATTGGTCACGGCCAAATGGAGGGCAAAAAATTAGAAAACCTGATGTTAGCTTTTATGAACGGGGAGTTCGATGTACTCGTTTCCACCACCATTGTCGAAAGCGGACTCGACGTCACCAATGCCAACACCATTTTCATCAACAACGCCAATAATTTCGGACTCAGTGATCTGCACCAAATGCGTGGTCGTGTGGGCCGAAGCAATAAAAAAGCGTTCTGTTATTTTATTACGCCCCCATATGATGTTATGACCCCCGATGCCCGAAAACGTATCGAGGCCCTTGAGCAATTCACGGCACTCGGCAGCGGTTTTAATATCGCCATGAAAGATTTAGAAATACGAGGTGCGGGTGATTTACTTGGCGGGGAACAAAGTGGGTTTATTAATGAAATTGGATTTGAAACCTACCAAAAAATCTTGGCAGAGGCCATTGATGAGCTTAAAGAAACGGAGTTCAAAGATCTTTATGAAGAGGTCGAAGGTCATAAAGAAAAAGTCTTTGTCAAGGAGACGCAAATCGACGCTGACTTTCAATTGCAATTTCCTGATGATTATATCAACAATATCACCGAGCGCTTAAATCTTTATACCGAACTCAACCAAGTCAAAGATGAGGAAGGTCTTGAAAAATTCGAAGCCGAACTGATCGACCGTTTTGGTGAACTTCCCTCACAAGCAGAAGACCTATTGAATTCAGTTCGAATCAAATGGATCGCCAACGGTATCGGACTCGAAAAAATCGTAATGAAAAAAGGAAAACTGATCGGTTACTTTCTTGCCGACCAGCAATCGGAATTCTATCAAAGTTCCGCTTTTACCAAAGTGTTAAAATTTGTACAGGGCCATCCTCAGCATTGTAAAATGAAAGAAAAAAACACCCGAAACGGCCTTCGGTTAATTCTTACTTTTGAAGGAATTACTTCTGTTGATAAGGCACTAAGGGCACTGCACCCTTTTGAAATATCCGTATCTCTTCGGGAAGCAATGTAATAAACCTGACTAAGCAGGAGAGGTACTCACCTCCAAACTGTTAACTATTCGAGAATAACTCCTTAGGTTGGCTATTTACGGTTGAAATAGAAATAACTATCTTCGACTCTTTCTGAAACGCCCAATTAAAATTATGGAAACACAAACTGTTCATTTTATCATGGCTGAAAAATTGGCCATTGTACACTTAGTTGATTCGGTAATTCTAGTCGATGGACGGGTGCACAACGGTGAGATATGCGCGCTCACACAACTCATGAAAATTATTGATTTTGACAGTAACTTTATCGTGCAGGCGCGGAATATAAATATTGATCAGGCCCTTATGCTCCTAGTAAAAATGTCTGATGAGAAGAAAAGCACATTGAAATCTATTCTGGAAATGATTGCAATCTCCGATGGCTTTGTTCATGAAAAGGAAACGGATCTTATGGCCCGTGTTTTTAAATCCATTGGGATGGATTAAGAATGGAGACAACAAAACAGATTACTATTACTCGCGTCTTTTGACACGTAACTACTATTAATTTCCAGTATCATGAAATTTGATCAAAAAGAAAAAATGGCAGTCATAAAAATGACCTATGAGGTCATTTTGGCCGACGGAACTATTCACCCCGCAGAAATCATTGCTTTGGAAAAACTAAAATCCGAGATTGGTTTTGATAACGATTCTATGGCAGCTGCCCAAAATATGGATATTGATGAGGCCCTCGTTCCCCTGCACAACATGTCATACCCCAAAAAGAAAGTTTTAGCGCAAATTCTTGAGGACATGGCAATTTCCGATAATTTTATACATGAAAAGGAAATGAACCTAATCATACAAACTTTTAAAAACATTGGAATTGGTGGCGAATTGGAGTAGCTAACCTTGATATAGAAGATTAAAACCCATTGAAAATACCGTATAATAAAAGTTATTAAACAGTTAGCAATAGCACTTTTTCGCGTTGTACTATTCAGACAACTATACCGGGCAAACCATCAACTTTAGCCAAAAGGAGCAACCAACTTTGCCCTGATTGCAAAACAAATGTTAATCTCTAAAAACTATGGTCAATCGGCCTAGCCTATACGCTAAAAATTTTGAACAGTTCTACGTATGACCTTCATTGGTTTTGCAGTGGCGATTACCTAAATTTAACCGAACGAAAAACCTCTTTTATGAAGTCGAATCTCAACCAGCGCAGAATATTCTTAAAGCAAAGCGGCTTAGGACTTTTGGGTGTGACCCTATTGCCCTCCGCATACGGCAAAATTGCACCCAGTGATCGTTTACGCGTAGCTCACATCGGTGTGGGCGGTATGGGCAATAACCATATGAAGTGGTTCACAGGCTTGCCCGAGGTAGATGTGGTGGCACTTTGCGATGTTGATGAACAGCACCTTTCCACGAGCCTAAAAACAATGGACACCTTACAACCCGGAAAAAAGGTGGATGGATACGGTGATTTCCGTCATATTCTAGATCGAAAAGATATCGATGCCATTACCTGCGCTACGCCCGATCACTGGCATGCCCAAATTGCCACCCTCGCTTTTCAGGCCGGTAAAGATGTGTATGGTGAAAAACCATTATCCTACGATGTGAAGGAAGGTCAGATGATGCTCAAAAACCTGGAGAAACACAACCGCATTTTTCAATTGGGCACACAGATACATGCGACCGATAACTACCACCGAGTCGTCGAAATCATTCGGGCAGGCGCCATCGGTAAGGTACATACCGTTCGGTTATGGAAAAACAGTCCGCCTCCAGATTTGGGAAATCCAAAAAGTGTGGCCGTACCCAAGGGCTTGAATTGGGATATGTGGCTCGGGAAGGCTCCCTACGTCGATTATGTACCCGAACGATGCCACCGAAACTACCGGTATTTCTTGGATTACTCTGGTGGTATATTTGCTGATTTCTGGTGCCATATCGCCGATGTGGCTTTCTGGGCACTACAACCGAAGGGTCTAAAAAGCATTACCGCACGAGGGGAAGAAGCCGAAGGTATTGCCGACACCCCAAAGTGGATAGAGGTAGATTATGAATTTGAAAATTTAAACCTACATTGGACTACCGAACCCCCTAAAGTACCTGGTGCTGCGGAACGCAATATCGGCGCCTATTTCGAGGGAGAGAAGGGTACACTTATTTGCGATTATGAAACACTTGAAATTAGTATTAATGGCGAAACGATTACTGATATTCCTGAAGTACCAAATAGCATCGTCCGTTCACCGGGGCACCAACAGAATTTTGTGGATTCGGTAAAATCAAGGGCCTCTCCAGAATCGAATCTGGCCTATGCCCGGAAAATGACCCTGCCCATGCATTTAGGGCTCATCTCATACCGTCTGAAAAGAAAACTTCAATGGAATCCGAATAAAGAAAAGTTCATCGGTGATTCCGAGGCAAATGCCTTGCTATCCCGAAAACCTCGGAAAGAATGGCAATTGATAAAATAAAAGCACAAAAGAACTAAGGCAAACACAATACTACAGGACTATGAAAAAACAGCTTATTTGGGTCGTTTGCACTATACTTCTAACAACAGGGTCTTACGCCCAAGGCGAAGCTGACCATGACAAACACGAGGATGCTATTTCAGCCTTAATTGACCAATACGCCCAAGCCCGCGAAACAAAAGATACTGTTCTCCTTAAACAAATTCTTACCGACGAGGTAGATCAATTGGTTTCTTCGGGAGAATGGAGAAGGGGAATAAAAAGTGCTGTTGGAGGCATGTTACGTAGTTCTAGCAGTAATCCTGGAGATAGAACATTGAGAATAGATCAGATACGGTTTTTAAATACTGAAACTGCTATTACCGATACACGCTATGAAATTAAGAATGCCAACGGCAGCATTCGAAAGATGTGGAGTACCTTTATCGTAGTCTACGAAGGCAATCGTTGGAAGATTACCGCGATTCGAAATATGCTACCCACCAAAAGTTCGTAGCCTTGAATTTCAAGAGCTAAAATCCCAATGGTATTTGTTATCTTTCAGCAACGTTTTGCAATCTCACCTGATTTCGCTCTACGATACGATTTCTATAAATAATTTCCCGTACAACCAAAAATGAAACTTAAAATCTATACCGCATTACTATCCGCCCTCCTTTTTAGCTTTTACCTCACTGCCCAACCTAGTCGGCAATTGGTAGAGATCATCGTTAGTCCGAACCATACCGACTGGACTTATGACGTCGGTGAACAGGCGGAGTTTTCAATTAATGTGCTCAGAAATAATGTACCTTTAGAAGGAGTGAAAATCAACTATACGATTGGGCCTGACCCTGGCTATCGTGAAATTAAAATTTGGGATGAGGGCACGCTTCAACTAAAAAATAATACCAAAGTAAAAGCCTCTAAATTCAAAGAGCCTGGCTTTCTAAGATGTACCGCTACCGTTAGCGTCGACGGTAAAGAATATTCGTCCTACGCCACAGCTGGCTTCTCGCCTGACAAAATACAGCCCACAACCACCTTGCCCGCTGATTTCGAAACCTTTTGGAACAAGGGCAAGGAAGAACTGGCCCAGATACCCATGAACCCAGTGCTCACCCTTATGCCAGAAAGGTGCACTGACAAGGTAAATGTGTATCACGTGAAATTGGACAATGTCAAAGGAAAAATATACGGAATCTTATGTACCCCAAAAAAAGCCGGAAAGTACCCAGCCATCTTACATGTTCCAGGAGCCGGTATTCGTCCGTATTTCGGTGAGGTAAGTGAGGCCGCCGAAGGCTTTATTTCCTTTACCATAGGCATCCATGGTATACCAGTGAATCTTGACAAAGTAGTCTATGACGACTTGCGGGCCGGGCCGCTAAGCAACTATCAAATCGCTAATCTTGACGATAAAGATAATATGTATTACAGACGGGTATATCTAGGCTGCATTCGGGCAGTTGATTTTTTAGAGAGCGTAGACAATTTTAATGGTGAAGATATTGGGATTACCGGAGGTAGTCAGGGCGGTGCACTTTCCATTGTTACCGCAGGTCTCGATGACCGAATCGATTACTTGGCGGCCTTTTACCCTGCTCTTTCCGATATGACCGGATTTTTACATGGTCGCGCAGGTGGGTGGCCCCAGATTTTTGTTGACGAGTTCACAAACAAACCTGAAAAAATAGCGGTCTCGAAATACTACGACGTGGTCAATTTTGCACGATTTGTAAAGGCAGAAGGTTGGTACAGTTGGGGCTACAACGATAATGTATGCCCCCCTGCCTCTACCTTTTCCGCATATAATGTTATTCCCGCAAAAAAAGAATTACATGTTTTTCAGGAAACCCGACATTGGACGTTTCCAGAGCAACGGGAACTGCGTAACGAATGGCTTTTTGGAAGACTGAAAAAGTAAATCATTGTCCGAAGAATTGCCTAAACCAATTACCATCTAGAACAGTGGGTTAAGGGGTGGAGGTCCAAAACCTTAAATTACAACTGAAACACAATTCGCACCTATTTCCAAAAGATTTTCGTTACCTTGTTGTTTAGAAGTTATGCTTCCCCCAACCTAGCTATTTATGGCCACTTACTATAGAGTTCGGCTACGAAATTTGTGCTTTTTCTCGATATTGAGAGCAACTAAAAACTATAAAAACAAACAAGATGGAATTTAATTTAGCTGAAAAATTGGCCATCATAAAGGCTATGGATGAAGTTATACTTGTTGATGGCACCGTATATACTAACGAACTAAACATCTTGAACCAATTGATGCAAATGCTGAAATTTGAGAAGAATCTTCTCGAAGAAGCGAGAGATGTCGATGCCAAAGAAGCATTGTTGATTTTGGGTGCGATGAAGGAAAGTAAAAAGAAGACTCTAGCATTAATCCTAGAAGAAGTTGCTAAAGCCGATGGAAAAGTAGATGATAAAGAAATTAGTTTGATCTTAAACATTTTTAAAAGTGTGGGCATAAAATGTGAATACAGATATTGATGCTTATTTTTTCCGAACACCCACGAAGACAAGGGGTATTAGCCTAAGACCGCATGGGGTTATTTGGATATCTGCTTAAGCTCCAAAAATGAGGCAATACTTCCGAAATCCTAATGCTGTGCCTAGTAGAACAATCCTTGTTCAATGGAAAAATCAACAACAACATTTAGTTGGCATGAAATACTATAGTAGCCTTTTCTTTAAAGCCAATGTAAAAGAAGGGGAAGAAGAGTTCGTTCAAGCGGGCCAAATAAAAAATAGAAAACAAATAAAAATTAATAATAAATGGCATCGAATCTCTTAAAAATTCCAGCTAAAAAAATGCAGGACACGCTGGAAGCCCTGTTCTTAAAGTATAACTTTACCGAGAAAAAGTCACGATTATTGGCCAAGACCTATACAGAATCTACCATAGACGGTGTCAACTCTCATGGTATTAACCGCGTTCCGTTGTTCATCGAATATGTAGAAAAAGGAGAGATTAAAATCGATGCGGAAGCGGAAAAAGTGGAAGCTTTCGGCAGTATCGAACGCTGGGACGGTAATCTCGGCCCGGGCATCATCAATGCCATAAAATGTACAGATCGGGCGGTTAGTTTGGCAAAGGAACACGGCATGGGCCTTGTGGCCCTTAGAAATACAAATCACTGGATGCGAGGCGGCGCCTACGGTTGGCGCGCCGCAGATGCCGATTGCATTTCTATATTATTTACCAATACCCAACCAAATATGCCACCGTGGGGCGGTAAATACAGTCGTTTGGGCAACAACCCGATTATTGTTTCTATTCCCAGAAAAGAAGGTCATGTCGTATTGGATATGGCTATATCGCAATTTGCTTTTGGTAAAATCAAGGATTACCGATTGAAAGGGGAAAAATTACCCTTCCCGGGAGGTTGGGACGATAACGATGAGCTTTCCAACGACCCCGAAAAAATATTGGGCAACGAACGGGGCCTTCCTATCGGTTACTGGAAAGGTTCGGCACTTTCGATGGTGCTGGATATGTTGGCGACTGTTTTATCTGCTGGTGATTCGACCTCAAAAATTGGAAAAAAAGACTACGAAGTCGGGATTTCACAAGTCTATATTTGTATCTACCCTGGCCTTTTCAATGACAAAGAACTTCAAGAAAAGCTATTACAGGAAATAATCGACTACACCCATGATGTAGAACCCATGCAATCTGGCGGGCGTACGTTTTATCCTGGAGAAGGCACCTTGCGCACACGCACCAAAATCTTAAAGGAAGGCATTCCCGTTAGTCAGGAAGTTTGGGACAAGGTACTTGATTTAGCCAACTAAGCAACCATTGAACTAAGGCTAAACCCATATATAACCAGCTATAACTTAAAGCTCACAGCTATGAAAGCCACATTCCTTACAGTTGTATCCGTTTCTTTTTTTCTTTGTTATTCCTGTAAAGAAACCAAGCCCGAAAATAAAACGGAAAACACCGTAAATTTAGTAATCACGGACAGTGTCACCGCGCGAATCGATACGACCTTAAAGAGTTTTGTCGACTCTGGAAATATAGTCGGAGTTTCTGCCCTAATTTTTGAAAAGGACAAAGAAGTATACTTCAATGCTTTTGGATTCGCGGACCGGGAAGCCAAAAAACCGATGGATAGAAATACCATTGTACAAGTTTATTCCATGACCAAGCCGATTACCGGTACGGCCTTGATGACCTTGTACGAAGAAGGGAAGTTCGATTTGGACGATCCGGTCGCCAAATATGCCCCAGAATTTGCCGATATCAAAGTCTACGCAGGAGAAGATGCCTCTGGTAAACCGATTTTAGAAAATCCGAACCGCCCGATGACCATCCGTGACTTGACGCGCCACACTGCTGGTTTTGGCGCTGCCAATGAAAGCCCATTGGGGAAAATGATTGCCAAGGCGGACGCCTTGAACCGAGAGAACACCTTAGTACAAATGGCCGAAAAAATGGGAAAGACTCCATTGCTGTTCCATCCCGGCGAACAATGGCAATACGGCCCGTGCGTTGATGTACAAGCCTTTATGGTCGAACGTATTTCAGGAGTTCCTTATAAGGAATATGTACGTGAACATGTTTTGGATAAATTGGGTATGCAGCAAACCCGCTACTTTATACCCGAAAACGACCGTGACCATTTTGCCGCTCTATATCGAAGAAAAGGCGAAGGAAATTTGGAACGCGACACGATTACGTACGGTAACTACCTTAAAAAATGGCCGATGACCAGAGGGGGTTCGGGCCTAACTTCTACAATAGATAATTATATGCGTTTTGCCAGAATGTTGGTAAAAAAGGGAACCTTGGATTCCGTAACCATCTTAAAACCTGAAACCATAAAACTGATGGCTACCAACCAGCTGGCCGATAGCATTACCGAACGCCATTTTCTGCCCAGTAAGGGACAGGTCGGTTTTGGAATTGACTTTGCGGTACGTATGGCTCCTCCGGCAAATGCCGAAGAGAACAATGGCGTAGTAGGGGAGTTTTTCTGGGATGGTTTGGCCAGTACGCTATTCTGGGTTGACCCTGTCAATGAATTGACCGCTGTTCTTTTTGTACAATTATTGCCCTATGACCAAGTCGGATTACATAAAAAATTTCGCGATGCGGTTTACGGGTCAGTCAATCAGAACGATTGATTTTTTTTTGAGAAACACTAAAAAATAAAATTATGCCGATTCGTATATTGTCGTCTATATTCTTGCTGTTTATTGTCACTACTTCCTGTGCACAAGAGGCAGATTCCCTCTATCTGAAGAAACACTACGACCTAAAAGAATATCGTATTCCGATGCGTGATGGGGCGGAACTGTTTACGGCCGTTTACACGCCTAAGGATACTTCTAAAAAGTATCCCATTTTGTTGAATCGCACCTGTTACAATGCTTCAAAATATTCCAACTATGAATACGGAGGCTATCCATCTAAATACCTAATGGAAGACGGCTATATTTTGGTCTTTCAAGATGTACGTGGCCGATATATGTCCGATGGTATTTTTGACAATATGCGGCCCAACATCCCCGGAAACGATCTGAAGAATAAAGCAGCTATCGATGAAAGCTCGGATACCTATGATACCATCGAATGGATGGTCAAGAACATCAAGGGCAACAATGGTAAGGTCGGGATGTACGGCATCTCTTATCCTGGGCATTATACGGCCGCAGGTATGATCGATGCGCATCCAGCCTTAAAAGCATCCTCGCCCCAAGCGCCAATTGCAGATTTTTTCTTTGACGACTTCCACCATCAAGGTGCATACCTGCAGAGCTACACGGCAGCTTTTGCGGTATTCGGTTATCAAAAGAACAACCTTACTAAAGAGCCCTGGTATATGGATAAGTTGACGCGCTTTTATGGTAATCCCCCAGCCGATGCTTACGACTATCATTTACGATTGGGGCCTTTAAAGAACATTACCGAAAAATACCATTACGACAATTTCTTTTGGAAGCAGATTGTCGACCATCCTAATTACGATGAGTTCTGGCAAAAAAGAAACATTCTACCGCACTTGAAAGATATCGACCATGCTGTTATGACTGTTGGTGGTTGGTTCGATGCCGAGGATCTCTACGGGCCATTGAACATCTACAAAACTGTCGAAGCTACAAGTCCTGAAGCCAAAAACACCATTGTTATGGGACCTTGGGACCACGGCGGATGGGCTCGTGAAACGGGTCAAACTACGCACAACCATATTTATTTCGGAGATAGTATTTCTACTTTTTACATGAAGGATATAGAACGGAAGTTCTTCGCCCATCACTTAAAAGACGATGGACCTGATACACTACCTGAAGCTTATATGTTCGACACAGGTTCAAAGAAATGGGAAACCTTTAATGTATGGCCACCAGAGAAAATTGAACCCATAACATTATATTTCGCAGAAAACGGACGCTTGGGTATAAACGAACCAGCGGATGAAAATGCGGTTTTCGAATATATCAGCGACCCTAGTAAACCAGTGCCCTATACGTCGCAGACCGAAGGGCTCACTTTTACACCTCGAAGATATATGTCGGACGATCAGCGTGAAGCATCGCGAAGACCCGATGTATTGACCTTCGAGACAGAAGCACTTACAGAACCTCGCATACTGGCGGGGGAAATCATGGCCAAATTAAAGGTGGCCATGTCCGGTACGGATGCTGATTTTATCGTAAAGTTAATCGATGTTTATCCGCAAGACCATGAGAATTATAAGCACAACCCTGAAAACATAATTATGGGTGGGTACCAGCAGCTAGTGCGAGCAGAAGTCTTCAGAGGAAGATTCCGAAACAGTTTTGAAAAACCGGAGCCTTTTGTGCCCGGAGAGCCAGACGATGTGAACTTTCGTCTACAAGATGTACTGCATACCTTCAAAAAAGGCCATCGCATTATGATTCAGATCCATAGCACTTGGTTTCCGTACATCGATCGTAATCCACAGAAATACGTAGACAACATATATAAAGCGAACGAAGAAGATTTTATCAAATCGGCAATGAAGGTATATGGTTCCTCGACCATTGAAGTGGGCGGGACACAAGATTGTTGCCAACCAGCTCCTTTTCAAGTCAATTCAGAACAGATTATTAAAGATTAGCAACAAGGAAAATACCTCTAAAGTTTTTTCTTTCCATCTGTTCTTTTGGTCACCCATCGGAAGCAAGAAAAATCAATACCCTTAATAGTACCATCTATAAAGTCTTCAAATCCTTTATGGTTTTGAATGCCACATCGACCTGGTTGTCATCGACTAAAATCGTGAATTCGTTGGTAGTCGAAATTACTTCGTAAAGTACAATACCTTCCCAAGCGAGACGCTGGAAAATGAAATAATAGATACCGGGAACGGAAACATTCTCGGCCGGTAGTTTTACCGTAATTGAAGATAGATTTTCAGCCTTTTGGGTACATCGTTCGTCCTTGAATAAGGCCTCCACCGTTTCGTCAAGACTATTACTAACTACGATGTTCAGCTCGTTGACACCCCGAGAAGAGGTATAGAAAACATCTTTATTCCTGTTGACCTCCTCTAAAAGTTGTGCCTGATTTTCTAAAATTGATTCCGAAACGAAAAATGTAAAATCTGTCAAAGAAGAACGTACCGTAATTTCTCCGATGTTCTTTAAGACTTTAATAATTTTATGGGTCGCCCTGAATTCGAGATCATCCGATAAACGTTTTAAAGCCATAACTATGGCGCCGTTACGGATATCCTTACCCAGTTCATCTTCAATTTCAGGCTTCACTATTCGCGATAATGAAGTAAGATTGATAATCCCCTGTGCCAAGGCACTTTGTAAAAAAGGCTTCTTTTTAATGTATTGTTCGACTACAGAAGAAATTGTTTTCATTAATAATTTGGTTGGCTATTTATTAAGCAATAATAACATATTGTTACAAATAAAACAAATTGTGTTTAAATTTAAAATGAAAATTATCTTTAAAAATGATAGAACGCACTTTCTAGATGTTCGATTTTAAAAATCTTCTTATTCTTCAAAATGGTAATAACATCGAAACGCACCTCGACATCAAGATTATTTTCAGTCACATAGTAATCCGCCGCCATGACCAATAGTTTGATTTTTTTTGGTGTGATTGTCTCGGCAATCGGAATAATTTGGTCATTGCTCCGGGCGCGTACCTCAACAATAGCAAGAATTTCCTCTTTTTGAGCAATAATATCAATTTCGGCCTTGAGGTAGCGGTAGTTCTTGTACTTAATGGAATACCCTTTTTTGATTAAAAAATCAGTAGCGATCTTTTCACCTTCTTTCCCAAACTCATTGTGTTTCCCCATAAAACAATAGCTGAAATCTTAATAAATAATGCACTTCGTCGAAAAGGTCAATGTTTGAACGCCTTAAATTGGCTGTAGCCCGTAAATTCTTAAACCATACATCGAAAATACTAGAAACACTATACTATCCAAAATCTTTGTACGTTAAGAATTGACCCCAAACACATGAACGGTTCTTAAAAGCCTACAAAATTATGGAGTACTTTATTAACTGTAATACGGCACCTTTGGCACCGTATTCAACACCCTTGGATCGATCAAGGGCTGCACACCTATACAGAAGACTGGGGTTCAGCGCCTCTGTTCAAACCATTGATAATGCAGAAGGCCAAAATGCCGGGGCACTTGTCGATACACTTGTTAACCAAGCAATCAACCAAGCTCCGATACCGGCACCTGTTTGGGCGGATTGGAACAATAGCAATTATCCCGAAGACGATGATCAGCACAACCAATTGCGAAGAGCTCAACAAGACGAGTTCAGCTTGGCCTATGCCAATCAGTTGCTGAACAATAATCTCGCTGATCGCATGAGTTTCTTCTGGAGCAACCACTTTGTTACTGAGTTGGATGTCTATGACTGCAACTCTTTTCTCTATCATTATATCAATTGTCTACAGCGTAATGCCCTGGGCAATTTTAAGAGCTTTGTTAGTGAAATTGGTCTGACCAGTGCGATGCTTTATTATTTGGATGGTGTTTTCAACAATGGTAACAATCCTAATGAAAACTATGCCCGTGAATTATATGAGCTTTTCACTTTAGGTGAAGGCAACGGGTATACTGAAGAGGATATCATCGAGACTGCAAGAGCCCTCTCAGGGTATGTAGAAAGAGGAGAACTAGGTTGCGAAGCGGTAACCTTTCGTGCCGACAGACATGATGAGGGAAGCAAAACCATTCTTGGCCAAACCGGAAATTGGGGGTATGACGATGTTATCAATATTCTATTTGACGAAAGACCCAATGAGATAGCGGAATTTATTTGTAGAAAGTTATATGAGTTTTTTGTCCATCCAGACTCGAAAGACGATGCCGGAAACGCCCAAACTATTATAGCGGGTATGGCTTCTACATTTCTTGCGAACAATTTTGAGATTGCCCCCGTATTATCTCAATTATTCAAAAGCCAGCACTTTTTTGACGATGAGGCCATTGGGGTTATTATAAAGAGTCCCTTTGATTTTTATTTTAATGTACTGAAAGAAACTAATTTCGCCTACAATGACACTACCGTAGCCAGTTTGGTCAATTACAGTGGACTGTTGAGTCAAAATCTGTTCGATCCATTCGATGTCGCCGGATGGCAGCGTGACCGTTCATGGATCAACACAAACTTTATGATCGGTAGATGGCTGACCATAGAAACTATTTTAGAAGACTTTTTTGCGGCCGATAATGAGCAGTTTCGATCATTCGGATTATCACTTACAGGTATGGACGGCATGACCAGCAATAACCCCGACGTAATTGCAAGGCCGATTATCGATTTTATCCTCCCAAAAGGCTTACTGAACGATTCGGAATACGACAAGGCATATACGATTTTTAGAAGCGATATACAGGAGCAATATTACGAAGGGGGGTCGCAACCATCATGGACTTTGCAAACGGCAATGGAAGCTCCCACCCAAGTATATCTTTTACTACAGTACCTAGCTAGACAACCCGAATTTCAACTCAAATAACTTAACTATTATGTGCGATACCCAAGATACATCTCCTCATAAAGGCTTGGAACACGAAGGCCACGATTTAGAGCATAAAACCTGGAACAGACGTTCTTTCCTGCAAGCATTGGGAATTGCCGGTTCGGGATCTATGATGCTCGGTAGTAATTTCCTAACCGCATCGGCGCCTTCTCCGTTAACTTCCGCAATTGCGGGTGCCGAGACAGATAATATATTAATATTGATTCGGCTTTCGGGCGGCAATGATGGTTTGAGTACCGTTATTCCCATAGAACAATACGACGCTTATGCGAATGCTAGGCCTAACATCTATATACCGGAGAGTAAGGTCTTAAAACTGACTGATGAATTCGGCGTTCCTTCTTATATGAAAGCCTTAGAACCGATGTGGGGCGAAGGGCAATTCAAGGCTGTACATGGCGTAGGATATGAGGGGCAGAGCCTTTCACATTTTACGGGTTCCGATATTTTTGCCAATACCGACCTAACCTCCACAGGTTTCAGGGGTTTGAATACGGGTTGGATGGGACGGCATTTCGAACAAAGTTATCCTGATTACCTGATAAACCCGCCTGCTGCTCCTGCGGCCATACAGATAGGCCAATTCGGAAGTTTGGTATTTCAAGGAGAGGAGACCAATTACGCATTTGTGACCTCTAACATCGACCAATTAGAGGAGATTGCCGAGTCTGGTGTTCGCTACGGTCTTGATGACACTTTGTTTAACGATTGTATGTATGGTGATCAATTGAAATTTTTAAGGGGAGTTGCCAATACCACTTATGAATATTCCGGTTTAATTCACGAAGCTTATGAACGTGGTGTAGCTTTAGATTGCGGTATTGAATACCAAAACAATGGCTTTGCCAGACAATTGTCTGTCATTTCAAAATTAATAAAAGGCAATTTAGGAACTAAGGTCTATATGATTTCAATAGGGGGCTTTGACACTCACGGCAATCAACCTTTGGCCCACGAACGTTTGATGAGCAATCTTTCCATTGCCATCAGCAGTTTTTATGAAGATTTAGCCTGTACTCAACAAGATGAAAAAGTGTTGAGTATGACGTTCTCCGAATTCGGAAGACGTATTTTTGAAAACGGTTCGAACGGAACGGATCACGGCAAAGCTGCACCTACCCTTTTCTTCGGTAAAGGCCTCAACGGCAGTGCCTTTGTTGGTGATCATCCGACCTTGGAAAATCCGGACGGTAGGGGCAACCTTGAATACACTATGGATTTTAGGGACCTCTATGCCACCGTATTGGCCGAATGGCTCTGCGTACCGATTCCTTTAGTAGAACAACATTTATTGAACCATACCTACGCACCGGTAAATTTGGGCTTTAATTGTAGTGGCACCGAGT
>Ga0316189_10002400_pt1 | contig 18475 bp, 16 predicted proteins | sample LowCovwburrow_MG_FD_204930 | JGI IMG/M metagenome (GOLD analysis project Ga0316189, IMG submission 204930) | Coastal sediment microbial communities from Maine, United States - Lowes Cove worm burrow | ecosystem: Environmental > Aquatic > Marine > Coastal > Sediment | place: USA: Maine...
AGAGTTTTCAGTGAACGGTTTGCCATTAGGGGCAATAACACTAGCACCGGCCTTGATTGCCCGGTCGGCCAGCAAAATATCAGCGGTAATCACCACAGACCTTTCATCGGCTCGCTCGGCAATATAGTCATCCGCCACATCCGGCCCGGCCGCGACAATCACCCGCTCGACCAGCCCATGTTCGGGCACCCGCATATAGCTGTTGGCGACAACCACCACCGGCACCTGATAGCGAAACGCAACTTTATAGACCTCGTCCTTTACCGGACAGGCATCTGCATCAACATAGATTGTTAATGTTCCGGCAGTCATCTGGCGCGATAAACCACTGGCAGGTTTTCAGGTGCAACCTTGACACCATTACAATCATTCTTTTCCCGCACCTCAAGCAGTTTAAGCTCCACCGCTTCTCCTTCCACAACAACCAGCTGATAATGCTCAACCGTACCGCAATCGCCCTGCCGTCCCATTGAAGTGACTTTTATCACCCCGGCTTTTGGATAAACCTTCGGCCACAACATATCATAACCGGGCGCCCCGCCCTGCCCCGGGCGCTTGGGTATTTCCAGCCCGATGGCATGTTTTGTCCCATTAAGAGCTGTGACAAACATCACCGACGAGTTGGATGCAAACACATCGCATGGTATTTGCCACAGGGTCATGGCATCGGAAATTGCATAACGAACACCAAACCCCGGCACATTATCGAGGTTGCAGGCCTCGCCATTATCGCGCACCACCTGCTTTACATGCCGCGGCACCTGTGACAGGGACTGAAACTCTCTCGGTTTGCCAAGCCGCACCCCGTTCGGATCAAGGTTTGTCGGCAGGCTTGAACCTCTGGCTTTACGCTTTTTCTTTTTGGGCACCGGTTGCTCTGCCGCCCTGTCACCGCCAGATTTGGGACAACGAAAACCACCCCTGGCATTCATCACAAAGGGGAACTTGTTGCGCTGGATAAAGGTCAGCCTTGCTTTTGAAATATGAGTCTCGTCACCAACCCGTTTTTCATCCTTGATTTCCACCAGCAAGGTGGTGGTTTTTTCCACATCCCGGTAAAGCTGAAACTTGTCATTGAGCCCGCTCTCTTTGAGGTTCATCTCAATCTTTTGTAGCTCCAGAACCTTTTTACCGATCTTCACCAAAGCCGGCATCGGGTGTGCATCATGGAAAGCCACATAAAACACATAAGCAAATTTGTCTTTTTCCGGATCCTTGTTACGTTGCCACAAGGCAAATGAGCAACCGTTATAAGGCGCAAACACCGACTTGCCAAACAGCCTGAGATTGATTTTGTTGTTGTCCGCAGCCTGTGCCAATGACGGCAAAATCAGCACGGCAGCAAGCAATACCCCCCATAAAACTCGCTTCATTCCCTCACTCCCTGAAGAATTATTATTTTGTTGTCTGTCTGCCCCAGTTTACGAATAAAGTGCCTGTGTGCAATTATAGTTTTCAACCGCCTGACGTTTAAACGCCTGATGGGGGTTTTCTTTGGCCATCACTGCCATTAAGTTAACACATCAAAGCCGTCTATCCCCCCTATTTGGAGCAAACCAGACTATGTCCGCACGACACGCAAAAGTTATTATCCTCGGTTCAGGCCCGGCCGGCTATACCGCCGCCATCTATGCCCAGCGCGCCATGCTGGACCCGTTACTCATTCAGGGTATCCAGCCCGGCGGCCAGTTGACCATCACCACAGATGTTGAAAACTACCCCGGCTATGCCGAGCCGGTACAGGGCCCGTGGATGATGGAGCAAATGGAAGCTCAGGCCCGCAATGTCGGCACCGAAATCATTGCCGACCACATCAACAAGGCCGACCTCAAAAGCCGTCCCTTCAAACTGACCGGCGATGCAGGCGAATACACCTGCGACAACCTGATTATCTGCACCGGCGCCCAGGCCCGTTGGCTTGGACTTGACTCCGAAGAGACTTTTCAGGGTTTTGGTGTCTCGGCCTGCGCAACCTGTGACGGATTTTTCTATCGCGATAAAAAGGTTCTGGTTATTGGCGGTGGCAATACCGCCGTTGAAGAAGCCCTGTTCCTGACAAATTTTGCCAGTGAAGTGGTGCTGGTTCACCGCCGCGATGAATTACGTTCTGAAAAAATCCTCCAGGAACGGGTTTTCAAAAACAAAAAAATCACTGTCATGTGGGATACCACCCTTGAAGAAATTCTCGGCGATGAAGACCCCAAAGGGGTAACCGGTGCAAGGCTTAAAAACGTCAAAACCGGCGAAACTCAAGACATAGACTGCCATGGAGTCTTTATTGCCATCGGTCACAAACCTTCAACAGAACTGTTTGAGGGCCAACTGGAAATGAAACAGGGTGGCTATCTGGTCACTGCCCCTGATTCAACCGCGACAAATGTTGCCGGGGTTTATGCTGCTGGTGATGTCACCGATGACAAGTACCGCCAGGCAGTAACTGCTGCCGGTATGGGCTGTATGGCGGCGTTGGAAGTTGAACGCGCTATAGCTGAACAAGAATAACCAATAAGGAAGAACTATGGATTGGGATAAACTGAGAATTTTTCACACCGTTGCAGAGGCAGGCAGCTTCACCCATGCCGGTCATATTCTCGGTCTTTCCCAGTCGGCTGTTTCACGACAGGTCTCAGCCCTTGAGCAGGAACTGAAAGTAACCCTTTTCCATCGTCATGCCCGGGGTCTGATTTTGACCGAGCAGGGTGAAACTTTGAGCCGCACGGCCTATGAGGTGTTTACAAAAGTAGCCGAAACCAAAGCACAATTGATGGATTCCAAGGAAAAGCCCGCCGGTGACCTAAAAATCACCACCACCGTGGGCCTTGGCTCCATATGGCTGACCCCGCGCATTGCCCAGTTTACAGAAATGTACCCGGACATCAATGTTTCCATTTTACTGCACGATCGCGAACTCGACCTGTCAATGCGTGAAGCCGACATTGCTCTTCGTCTGCGACGTCCAAGCCAGCCAGACCTCATCCAGCGTCGCTTGTTCACCGTCCACAATCACGTATATGCTTCTACTGAATATTTGAGCAAACATCACAAGCTTGCCAGCATAGACGACCTTGATCACCATAAAATACTGGCCTATGGCTCATCCCCGGCCTATCTCAATGATATGAACTGGCTGCAGACCATCGGACGCCCGGCAAGTAAACCACGCCCGGCAGTCCTGCAAATCAACAATATTTATGGCATTCGGCGCGCCGCAGAGGCCGGCCTTGGCCTTGCTTCTCTGCCTGATTACATCATTGGAGCCAGATCAAATCTTGTTCGTATTAACCTGACCGATAAAACGCCCAAATTTGACACTTATTTTGTCTACCCTGAAGAATTGCGCCAATCCAAACGGGTTGCCGTTTTCCGCGACTTTGTCGTAGCCCGTGCCAAGGAGTGGAAGTTCTAAAGTGGGCGCAACAACTAAAACAGCAGCTATGCGCCTGACGCATGGCAAGCATGCACATTTGTTTATTGCTTATTTTGCTGCAATGCACCATCTTGCCTTTACCAATAGTTTTCTGGTTTGTTTGGCAGCATTGTTTTTTTCCTCCCTTAAAGGATGCTGTAAGCCGGGTTCGCCAACTCACTCCCTCACCCTGCGAGCCAAGGCACATATAAGCAACTGGAAACACACTAAAAGCCGGATCGCATCAAAGCGTTCCGGCTTTTTTTTATATGCTGTTCTGACGACGATGTTGCCGGGTCTGATATGCGAAACAGCAACAGCCAGTCAGATCACCGTGGCGACCGCATCAAATTTTCTCCACACACTTAAAGAATTGAGGCAACCGTTTAACCGGCAAACCGGCCACAAACTGGTCATTGTTACTGGCGCAAGCGGAGCCCTTGCCACCCAGATCATGAATGGCGCACCGTATGATGTTTTCCTGTCAGCCGATCAAACCCGGGTCATGCAACTCGTCAATAAAGGCTTTGGAGACAAACTCTCACACCTGACATATGCGCATGGAAAACTGACATTATGGAGCAGTGATAAAAGCCTCATCCCGAATGCTGACGGCGTCAGTATTTTGACATCAGGTAATTTTCACCACATTGCCATGGCCAACCCGGCCCTTGCCCCTTACGGTCAAGCGGCACTGGAAACGTTGAAGTCATTAAAACTGCACGCAGGGCTGGACAATAAAATCATCTATGGCGAGAATATTGCCCAGACCTTTACCATGCTGGCAACAGGTGCTGCGCCAATTGGCTTTGCCGCCCGCTCGCAACTGGTAAATGCCCCCTGGAAATCTACCGGCAGCTTCTGGCATGTCCCCGAACATTTACACCAGCCAATTAAGCAGGACGCTGTCATCGTAACCCGCAGCAAAAACAAAATCGCCGCCCGTCAATTTCTGAAATTTCTAAAATCACCAACAGCAACTAAAATCATTGAGTCCTATGGTTATGGTGCTGTCAAATGATGCAATTTGCAAAAATCAATGTGAATCAATTTATCAACAAAAACTGACAACACATTGATTTTATAAAATTTAATTCACAAAGATATGCGTATTTCTACGCATCCCGTAATTTCCGGCGCAAAACCTTACCGACATTGGACTTCGGCAATTCATCCATAAATTCAATAATTTTAGGCCTTTTATAACCAGTCATGGTTTTCTTGCAGTGAGCCTGGACATCATCAATTGTTAATGCGGGATCTTTTTTAACCACAAACAATTTCACCACTTCACCTGAATAATCATCAGCCACACCGATTGCGGCCGCTTCAAGAATACCGGGATGTTCGGCGGCGGCCTCTTCAATTTCATTGGGAAAAACATTGAACCCTGACACCAGAATCATGTCTTTCTTGCGATCAACAATCTTGGTGCGTCCCTCTTCATTCATGAAGCCAAGATCCCCTGATTTGAAAAAACCATCCTCGGTCATAACCAGAGCGGTTGCCTCTGGTCGTTGCCAATACCCTGCCATCACTTGCGGGCCGCGAATACAAATTTCCCCCACCTCACCCAATGGCATATCATTGCCTTCATCATCGCGTATGGCAATATCGGTTGAAGGTAGCGGCAATCCTATATTGCCTGAAAATTCTGTCACATCAAATCGGTTGGCCGTTGCAACTGGTGAAGTTTCTGACAAGCCATAGCCCTCGGCAATTGCGCAACCGGTCAGTTTTTTCCATTCTTCAGCAACCGGCTTTTGCACCGCCATCCCACCACCTAGTGTCAACATGAGTGTGCTCAGGTCGAGTTTGGAAAAGTCCTTGTGGTTCATCATCGATATAAACAATGTATTGAGCCCCGGAAAAACATGTACCTTGTACTTGGACAATTCTTTAATGAATGACGGCAGGTCACGCGGATTGGGAATAAGCAGATTACAGGCGCCCTGATCCATCCCCATCAGGCAATTCACCGTTAAGGCAAAAATATGATAGAGCGGCAAGGCACAGACATATGTCATTTCATCCGGCTTGCCCTTGTTGCGATAAACCACATCAAGCCACAGAGCGTTTTGTGACACATTAGACAATATGTTGCGGTTGCTAAGAGCTGCTCCTTTTGAAACCCCTGTAGTGCCACCGGTATATTGCAAAAAGGCGATGTCCTCGACATCAAGGTCCACCGGCTGAAGCTTGCGCCCGTCACCCATCGAAAGAACATCCTTGAAGGTTTTATGCCCCGGCAGGTTCCATGGCTTGACCAGCTTCTTGATATGACGCACGACAAAATTCACCACATGGCCTTTCAGCCCCAGCATGTCGCCCATGGTTGTCACCACAACCTGCTCAAGGTGAACATCCTTGACCACGTCCTCAACCGTTGCAGCAAAATTCTCCAGCACCACAATCGCTTTTGCCCCGCTGTCTTCCAATTGGTGCTTGAGTTCACGCGGCGTGTAGAGTGGATTGACATTCACAACCACCAGACCGGCCCGCAGAATACCGGCAACCGCAATCGGATATTGCAGAATATTTGGCACCATAATTGCCACCCGGTCACCCTTTTGCAAGTTGCAAGATTGCAGCCAGGCAGCAAAGTCGGCTGATAATGCGTCAACCTCGGTGAACGACAATGTCTTGCCCATACAGATAAAAGCCGGTTTGTCGCCATATTTGTCACATGACGATTTAAACAGCTCTGCCACGGATGCAAATTTCAGCGGGCCGATCTCTGCCGGCACCCCTTCAGGGTAGGATTTCAACCATATCCGGTCGATATCCGAACCTGTTTTGCCTGTAGTTCTTACAGTTGTCACGTTTCCACTCCCGTTTATTTTTTTGTTTCCAGAAGTGTATGGCCAAAGCAGACCATCAGGCAAGGGATGATTTAGTTACCACAAGCCACTTTTACGCCAGAAAACAGTCAATCTGCCCTATATTTTCAATGGCATCTGACGATTTACGTTCTTGTACAACAGATATCTGAACTCGGTTGATCCGCCTGCATAACAGGCTTGCGGGCAAAATGCCCGCAACCACATAAAATCGCCAGCCTCAACCTCAACCCAGTCCTGATTAAGCCTGTAGACTGCCTTGCCTTCCAGTACATATAGCCCGTGTTCCATCACATGTGTTTCGGCAAACGAAATAATACCACCGGGCTTGAAGGTCACAATATTTACATGCATGTCATGGCGCAAATCCTGCGGATCAACAAACCGGGTTGTCGCCCATTTGCCATCCGTATCAGGCATTGCAATCGCTTCAATCTGCTTTTCATTGGTGAAAAAGGCCTCTGGAACGGCTATGCCACCGACAAATTCATAAGATTTTCGAATCCAGTGGAAACATGCTGTCTCGGCACTTTCATTGCTGATCTGCCAGTCGCTGCCCGGCGGAATGTAAGCATACCCCCCCTCTTGCAGAACATGTTTCTGTCCGGCAAGAACAACCGCTATTTCACCTTCAACTACAAACAGAACCGCTTCGGCATCGGCATCACTTTCAGGTTTTTCACTACCCCCACCAGGACTGACTTCGACAATATATTGTGAAAAGGTTTCAGCAAAACCGCTCAACGGTCGGGCCAGCACCCATAACCGGGTTTTCTCCCAGAATGGCAATAAAGAAGTTACGATATCGCACATCACCCCTTTGGGTATGACCGCATAGGCATCGGTAAACACTGCCCGCCCGGTAAGCATTTCGCTCTGATCCGGCAACCCGCCATGCGGGGCATAATACTTCTTGTCGCTCATCAATAATCTCATGTCTCTTAAGTGAAGCAAATCACCTGCTTCATCATCAATCGACACTATCGCAACAAAAGCCAAAGACGCAAGGCTGGAACGGAAACAACCAGAACTGGTCCGAACTCAATTTCTGAACACAACTAAAGCCGCCCGTCCGCAATTTTGCGCAAGGCAATTTCATCCAGGATTTTCACATAGCCGACATCATTGAATTCAATAATGTTACCCTGCTTGAGCTTGGCAAAGGCACGGCAAAGGGTTTCAGGTCGCAAGCCCAGATAGTCGGATATATCAACCCGCCGCAGGGCAAGGTGCACTGCCCCCTTGTTTTTACTGCCATTTTTCAACGGATATCGCGTGCGAAACTCAAATATATAGGAGGCAAGTTTCTCAATTGCCGATTTTCGCGCCAAATCGCTGCAATGCCGTGTTGCAAGCTCCCAATGCTTAAGCAGACTGCTTCCAAGCATATCGTCAACCCGGGTTTCATCATTCTCCAGACTGGTCAAAGCCTCTGCATTCACCAAAGCAAGTTCGCTTGGAAACAGACAAACCGCCTTGCCCGGTACTTTCTTACCATAGCGGAAGTCAATAATGTCACCGGGCAGAAAAAGATGTGAAATCGACCGTCTGCCATCATCAAGCACATGTTGCAAACCGACAATACCATCACGAACTATGGCAAACAGCGCCTCACCATAGTCTTCCTTGGACAGAGCTGCATCTGTTTTCAGTGTCAGATATTCCAGGCCCGGCAAGGTCAGCAGACTCCCGATCTCATAACCATTACCCTTTGCATCTAAAGTCACTTTGTTGCCCTCACATACATCTGGCTGCACATAGGCAACGGCACCGGTAGCGGGCTGAAACTGCGAACGGACAGAAGTGGTTGCCGTTTTCTGCATTGCGATCTCCCTGCATTCATCGCGGTTGGTCCAGTCATTACTGGCTGCCACCCTATTTCACATAGTGGTAAAATGTCCTTGATTTACATCAAGGTAAAAGCCAACCCTCGGCAATCCCCGTTTTCAAAAGCGCTCACACCAGATCGCCGCGCCGGAAAACCAGATAACCGACACCACCGGCAACAAGCCCGATAAGCATCGGATAAAACACCCCCCAGACTAGATAACCGGCACTGCCAAAGGCATCCAGTATCAGCCATGCCGAGGGCCCGAGCATAATGAGCTGCGGATCAAACAGGATCATTGAAGCGGTTCGAAACACCTGCAACGGATTTGCCAGGGCAAGGGTAACAACCAGTTCGGCCGGGGCCTGCCCGCGAATGATCACCCCGAGCAAAATCAGATCGAGAAACATCAGCAACACCAGCCAGATGAAAAAAGCCGCACTCTGGGCAACATCAGATGATCGCGTCAGGCTCGAAATCAAGAACCCGAGCCCCAGAAAACAAAACGACAGCGACACCAGCAACAGGCAATACCAGACAAAATGAGTGACCGGCACCTCGGCACCGCGCAGAACGCCCCAGACAACCGCTGCAGCCATCGCCAGCACCACCGGTGCAAACACCGTCACAAACCGCCCCATAAACCGCCCCCAATACCAGCCAGCCAATGAGACCGGTTGCGACAGCATATATTCATACACCCCCGCCTCGCGGTCACCGGCCAGTGAACGCACCGTCGTAATCAGCACAAACACTGGTAAAATCGCCATCGACAACTGAATATAAGTGACAAGCAGACGGGTCAGGCCGGTAAATCCGGTCACCCGCGATTCGCTCAAGCCAAACAGAAATAAAATGACAATGATGCCGCCAAACACCAGCGAATAGAACAAAAACCAGCGTGCTCGCAATGATTCCGAGATGTCCAGCCGCGCTGCCAGCCAAACCCCGCCCATCGGCGTTTTCCTATCCTTTATCATGGCTGTCCCCGGCCCCGTGTTGGTGATCATCATCCAGCCCGTGATCCGGCGTTTCACAGCGCGTTGTCGATCCACGCGCAATAACCCTTTTACGCATTTCCTCGAAACTGAAAGCCCCCTCACGTTTTTGAGCCACAGCCCCATAGCCATATTCCATCGGCGTATGCTGACCAGCCACATACCAGACCTTTTTGGCCTCAAGCCATTTTTTGCCGGTTGTCATATCGCGCACCCAGATTTCGGTTTCAGCCGTTTCTTTCCACGCCGCCAGCTTGAGCCAGTGAACAGCATCGCCCATATCATCAAACTTGAACACTTCCTTGCCCTTGCCCTGACGCACTTCAACCGCAAAGCGCGGATCAGAAATGATCATCTTGCAGTACTGGCAAACCTCACGGTCATATTTGATATCAACCGGCCCTGTTTCAGGCTCTCCCCAGCAGCCAGCCAGCAACATTGCCAGCCCGGCAGATAACAGAATATTTCTGATTTCACTCATCATCACTGCCTCTTCCCGCTTTGCCCATTTCCAGACCATCAATGATTCCGGAATAGCGGGCAATAACACCAAAGAACCGCAGTCTGTCAGCCCCGGCAACCTTGCCCTTCCAGACAATTTCATTCTCGCTCGGGCTAAACCGCCAGTCACTGATTGCCCTGGCAAAAGCCGCATCAGGCCGCGCCAGTCTGACCTGACAGGGCAAACGCTCAGCAATATCACCACTGTCTTCAACCGCATCATCAAGCACCACCTTGCCCCGGTCCAATTCGATAATCCGGTTAACCAGCCCGGCAACTTCTTCCAGCCGGTGTGAAGAAATCAGCACTGGCAAATCACCACGCTCTGACAACAATTCAAACAAAATCTGCCGGGCACGCGGGTCAAGGTTGGCTGTCGGTTCATCCATAATCACCAGATCCGGTTTTCGCGCGATGGCAATGGCAATGAGGATTTTCTGCTTCTGTCCGCCTGATAATTTGACAAATGGCCGCTTTTCCAACTCGCCATAATCAAGCTCAAGCCGCACAGCAATATCTTTGATATCATCGACAGAAATTCCTGTTGTGCCGGCACAAAACCGCAATAATTCGGCCACCGGCATTTTCAACGGCGGCGCGATCTGTGGTACAAAACCAATTGTTTTGAGAATTTCCTGCCGGTTGCGGCGCGGCACAAGGCCATTCACCTCTATCGCGCCCTCATGCACATATTGTCCGAGAATACAGCGTATAAGGGTGGTTTTCCCGGCCCCGTTCGAGCCGATCAGCGCCACCCGGTCACCCCGCCCCAGTGTCAGGGACAGATCATCAAGAACCACGGTCCGGCGAAATTTCTTGCTGACATTGTGTAAAGTGATCATGGCTATATTAACCCGCCTGTGCCGCGCAGTTTGAAATTGAGCGCACCTGTAGGACATGCCTCAATACACATACCACAACGCGTACAATCAGCCCCCAATGTCAGGGCAACATCTTCAGCCCGGTTCTTTTTGGTCATTTCCAGCACATGCGGCACCAGACACACCTTGCGGCACTCGCCCTCATGCAGACATTCCGGCAGGGTATATTCAACAACAACCGGCGATACAGAGCCGACAAAGCCATAGGTCATCCCGATCGGGCAGACATAACGACACCAGAAGCGACGCACCAGAAATACCTCGATAAACAGCAAAACCCCGACCCAGGTCATCGCCACCCCGGCCCCGTAAATCAACGCCCGTGACAGGATACCGACCGGTGAAATCGATTCAAACACCGTATAACCGGAGACCAGCGCCAGCAGGGCAAAAATAACATACAGAACCGACCGCATACGCCGGTCAAGCGGGTGGTCCTTGATCCAGCCTTTGCCGGCCAGCCAGATATGCAACATCTCGGCCCATTCCGACACCAGATGATACGGGCAGGCCCACGAGCAAAAACTGCGCCCGCCGACCAGCCACCACAAAATCGCCACCGTCAAAGTGCCAATCACCAGATTGATCACCAGATTTTTATGCGCAAGTGTCACCTGCAGGGCCGAGTTTAGATCAGCCATGTGAAAGCCGACAAACCGCGAAGCCGTCAACGCCCCTTCCACCAGTTGCACATCATAATGAAACGACACCACAAACAGCATGTTGATCAAAATGATCGAAGCCCAGCGCCATTTACGCCATTTGAAACTTCTGTGGGTAAAACTGAAAGTCGGTTCAGCCAGTTCAGCCCGGATTTTGGCAATCCTCTCCTTGCGCTGTTCGGGCTGGCCTTTAAAGGCGTGCAATTCCTGCGCTTCAGCAGAAAACTCTGCCCGGCTTTGCTTGCGCGGTTCACCACCCATCAGCAGCCTTAATGAGTCAACAATCCCCCTCATACCTTTGGCCCCTCTCGGGTTTGGTCAATTACGATAGCCGTTGTTTCCAGCGGACAGATCATCTCGCACATGCCACAACCAACGCATTTGTCATGGACAACAGGTGTCCGGCGCGGGTCATCCTTGTCCTGATCAGTCGTAAGTGGTTGCATAGAGATCGCACCCTTGATCGGGCATTCGCGTACACACAAATCACATAACGGCAAATCATAGGGGTGATCGGCAATTTTTATCGGGTTCCAGCGATCGATCTTTTCATAACGATGCAGCCCTTCAAAGTCGGCACCCCGTGCCTGGCCTTTAAAGCCCTGCCCCAGCCGGGCGAGGCATGCATCAGGCCGCGACAACCGCGCCAGCCCCATATTCACCTGCTCTTTTTTATCTATCTTGTGGCTCAGTGCCCCGGTCGGACAGGCCAGCACGCATTGCGTTGCATCACAGGAAAAATCACAGGCCTGGGCCCGCGCATCAATATAGGGCACCCCGATACCAAAACCGCCTTCACCATCTGACAGCTTTATCGCCTCAACCGGGCAAACCTGAACACACTGCCCGCACTTGATGCATGAACCGAGCAAATCTTTTTCATTAAGCGCACCCGGCGGGCGCAAATAGGCTTCCCACTTCAGGTGCATCGGCAAATAGGCCATGAGACCACTGCCAACAACGCCCGCGCCCATCAGCGCTGAAAAGACCAGCGTCCGGCGTTCTTTTTGTTGTTTTGGCGTCAGTTTCCTGGCCATGCCTCTATCTCGATCATTTTCTGTCCAGTCCAAACGGGTCTAACCTTTTTACCGGCTTCTCATCTTGACTTTTGTCAATGCCATTCAAATCCGGCTTGCCGGCAACAAAGTTTTCATCCATCCGCGGCTTGTCATCTTTCAGCATCAACAAAGGCGTTGAAAACGGCGCCAGTCGTTCGAGAAAATCAAGCACCGCCAGCACCGGTGTCCCTTGAAAAAATGCTGCTTTTGGTTTGTCCATCCACAACCGGTCAGCATATATTTTAAGCCTGTAGGGCGTGTCACCAAAACCATCCCCGTTACGGTCAAAGCCCTCATACTGGTCCCAGAAGTTACCCTCCCAGACATTGCGGTTGGCCCCGGCAAATGAGGAAACCGTCACCGGCAGAATGTTGGACTTGAACCGGTTATCCTTGATAATATTACCTTTCCAGTCCGACAGGAAAACCATACCGATAGAGTTAAAGGCAATTTTGTTGCCATAGATTTCATTGGTTTTATCCGGCTCAAATGGCGACAAGTCCAGCGAGATACCGCGCGCATTATACAAGATCTCATTGCCGATAATTTTCACACCGCTTGATTCTTTCAATCCAATGCCAATACCGGTGTTGCCATGGGCCTGAAACAGTCGATTATTGCGCAACACAACATCATCGGAATACATCAGAAAAATCCCGACAGAATTCTTCCAGATGCTGTTATTCTCAACTAGATTATATTTGGCATACATAAAATGCAGCCCGTAGCGTCCCAGCCGGATGTCATTTCCGGCAATAATATTATTGGCCGAATACCAGACAACAAAATCACGCGAATTGCGGATGATATTGTTTTCTATCTTGTTATTGAAGCTATACCACAGACGCACGGCATCACCCTTGACGCCCAGCCCGGCATCCGCCTTGGAAGATATTTTATTACGCCGGATAATATTGTTGCTGGCCTGCTCAAGATCAACGCCAAACAGACATTCACTGATCTCGTTGTCCTTGACGACATTGTAATTTCCCTTGATGTGAACCCCGGCATCAATGTCATTGTGCTGATCGCCTGAATTGATCAGTTTCAGGCCGCGCACTGTTGCCCCGTCGGTAAGGATATCAATCACCGTGCCCTTGCCGCCATTATCAATTGTCACCTTGCCCCGTCCATCAAGCACAACCGGTTTGGTGATTTTTATCGGCCCCTTATAGATCCCCGGCTCAGGGATAATCGTTGCACCTTCTTCAGCCGCATCAATCATTGCCTGCAAACCGCTAACAGGCGCAGCCGACACCGGCAAGGCCAGCAACACAAGACCTATAACAACGATAAAAAACCGGGCAATCATTTCACCCTGCCTCTGCTTCCTTTAAGCCCTTGCGACGGATCAAAAGCGCAAGAATGCTGACTACAGAAAACAGCACAATCAGACCATATCCATAGTGCGGGTATGATAACGTGGTGAACTGTGCAACCTTGCCCTGCCCGAACACCGTCGGCATAAAGGCTTTCAATGAAAACGCCCCCATCGAATTCATCGAGTGGCCATACCACCACAGCCAGCCAGCATATTCGATAATAAAGAACACCGGCAACAATGCCGGGATGATAGCCAGCAGCCAGAACAGCGGCCAGCGATTATTCCAGGCAATAATCAGCATCGCCAGCATCGCCGCCATAATACCCCAGAAAACCACAACCCCGGCAATTTTCATCAGTTTCACAAGAGGTTTGATTTCTTCCGGGTTGTTAAACCACCGCCCGAGCGCCTTGGCATAATGCCAGTAGACAATCTGGTTGACGCTGCCATTCCAGACCTGCTGCTTGTCATTGGGAATTTTGCTCTGGTCTGCTTCATACGCCCCTTTGAGGATCGCAACATACAACGCCTTGCCCGCCTGACCGGAAGATTTGGCTTCTTCCAGAATACTCTTGAGCGTTTTTTCACCGCCACCCGAACCCTTGTGCAATCTGGCAATTGCTTCGCTCAAACTGGTCTGTCCGCTTTTCTCAAGACTCCCCTGCAGTTCTTTGGTCGTCCGCCTGCCTCCAGCCCCGCTTGCTTCAAGGTCAGCTTGCAGTTTTTCGATAATCGGCGATAACGGCTCGCCCTCTTCTTCCTTGCCCTGTCCCAGACTGGTTACCAGCGAAGAAATGTAGGATTGCGGCTGATAGGCAATACCCCCACTGCCATAAAAGGTCATATACATCCAGGCGGCAATCGCCGCAAAGCCAAGCGCCATTATCCCAAGCCTGAGATATTGCCGCCCGATGGCAAAACCAATCAGCATCACTGCCAGCATCGATAACAGAAATGGTGAAAACGCCTTTTCCAGCACCCCGCCTGAAGCAATCGGATACATGCCGACAAAGTGATTGATGGCATCCATTTCATGCACGCAATCAAGCGCTTCATCTTCTTCCACCTCACGGTTCTTTTTCAATTCACAACCATTAAACACCCCGTTCATATGGAAATGAATTCGCACCCCGTCAGGAAAGGCTTCAGCCGGATAATTAGGCGCTTTCAAGGCCACCCACCAGGTTGGCGAAACATAGATCAGGCCGAGCAGCAACACCGCCACCCCGACCAGTATCCGCACGGCATTCTTGTGTTTGGGGCTTAAAGTCGTGCTCATCTGTCAACCTGTCGTTATCATTGGTTTTTTAAAACGGAAGTAACCCCGGACACGCAAAGGCATCCGGGATGTTTGATGTGATCAGTCAAAGTCCGGGTTCAACCAGTCCTTGCTTTCCGCCAGATCTTCTTTCGGTGGTTTCTGCCGAGAAACATAATCGATCACCGCTTTCATATCCTTGTTGGAGAAACTGTTAATCTGCTTGACCATATCCGGGTTGGCATTGCGGCGCTTGCCGTCCCTGATCCATTCAAACTGCCGCAACAGATATTTGTAATGCTGGCCCTGAATCCGGGGGAAAAACTTTTCCTTGATACCTTCGCCGTTTTCACCATGACAGCGCACACAGTTTTCCTTGTACAGTTTGGCGCCAAGTTCCAGGTCATTGCCGGGGCCAACGCCGGGATCAGGGTTCATCGGAATGTGTTCGATATATTCAGCTACCGCGGCAATGGCATAGGGACCACCCCCGACTTCAGGCGCCGCATTCTTGATTTCCTTTGGCAGTGCAAAAGGATACATCGTCGGATTATCACGGTTTTTGGCCCGAATATCAGCAAGCTGTTTAATGATAACAACTGCAGATTGCCCGGCCAGTTGCGGGAAAGTACCGTCTTTCGTCCCCCACCCTTCCGGCAGGTGACAGGCAGAACACACTTCGTACACGGCAATGCCATCTTCCCGGATCTTCTTCTTTTCTTCCTCGGTTTTATCCTTGAAAGTAAAGAAAATCTTGGTGGCTTCATCCTGCTCACCACCACCTTCATTCCAGCCCGAAAGAGCCGCACCACCTGCCGCGATCGTCGCACTCAAGGCAGTAATAAGAAATAATCCTGTCTTTTTCATTTTATTCTCCATTATTAAATTTCCCGCCCTTATTTCGACCGGTCAATTTGTGACAGATACGAAGCCAGAAGGTCGATCTGCTCATCGGTCAGTTTTTTCACCATGGCGTACATGGATTTGATTTTGCCGTTCCGGCGAATTTTGTTTTTGACATCATTTACCTGGGCAATGATGTAAGCCCTGTTCTGACCGGCAATGATCGGGTAATTTTTCAACGGCTTCAGCGCGTTCTTGCCGTGACAGGCCCGGCATTTCTTTTTATAAAGCTTTTGAGCGGCCTTGATCTGGGCTTCGCTCAATGGTGTTTCCAATGGTTTCACCTTTGCCGGAGGCTGCTGTGACAGCCAGTTGGAAATTTTGGCGATTTCATCATCAGTTATTCGAATTTCACCTTCCGGGGTAATCAGCGCTCCCGTCATTGGCGATGTCCGCATGGCACCGTTTTCATCTTTGCTGCCAACCCGCTTGCCTGACAGAATGTCCTTAACCTGCTGTGTCAGATATTTTTCCGGCTGACCGGCAACATTTGGGTAATTCTGGATCGACCGTGCCCCGCCCTTGCCATGACAGGCCAAGCATGTCTTGCGTAAATAAAGCCGCTTGCCGGGATGGCGTTTCTTTTTCTTTTTTGCTTCTGCCTGGGCTTTTGTGCCCATGGTAATCGGGTCAACCGGCAAATTGGCAACCGTCGTAAATCCAGCCGCCAGAACACCGGTAAAAACAATTGAGGCAAATTTATTCATCATAATCCCTCCAATGGAGATACCAGGGAGATGAGTCTCCCTGGTATTTTTTGTTCAGAATTTACTTGGCTACAACAGCACCATGCTCATCCAGATAGGTTTTGGCGCGCAGACCGATATCTGCAGCTTTAACCTGATACTGGAACCATTGCTGTGCCCAGAGCGTGGCGTTCTGCCAGTCTTTTTTGGCCGCAAAGTCTTCCGACTTCTTCTTGGCATCAGCCGCAAAGTTCAACTGGTCAGTCGCATCTTCAACGAGTGCCAGCACCGGAGCAAAGTCTTTGAAATTGCGTTCGGTGATATAACCGACAACGCTGTCAATCACACCTTGTGTTGCCACATTGTTTTTGACCTGTTTGTCATAATCAGCCTGAACATATTTCTGACCTTCCGACACCGCTGCATCAGATGCTTTCACACCTTTTGGCCGCACCAGCAGATAGCCTTGCATTTCAAGGTGCAGAGCTGAACAGAACTCGGTGCAATAGTAAGGATAGACACCGGCTTTATCGGCTTTAAAGGTGGCAGACACTGTTTTGCCCGGCTCAACCGACAGGTTGACATCAACACCGTTAATGGCAAAGCCGTGTGTTTCATCCTCGGCCCGTTCCACATTGGTAAAGTGCAATGAAACGGTTTCACCTTCTTCAACTTCAATAATTTCAGGTGTGATGTGCGAACGGATCAAAGTACCATAGATGTGTGTAACACCGTCTTTTTTGACGATTTTTTCACGCCCCGGACGGGTCCGGTATGGTGATTTCTTGTCCGTACGGCTATCCCAACCAAGTTTATAACGAACTTTCGGCTTCAACTTGTCAGCCTTGATCGCTACAGCATAGTGAGGTTCACCAAGTGGCAGCGGCATATCATAAAGCAACTGCATCTTGTCGCCGGAAATATCGATAAGCTGATGGTTTTGCGGATGCAAAGGGCCAACCGGATTAAAGCGGTCAATCGCCAGCTTGTTCAATGACACCAGATATTTGCCTTGCGGTGTGACCGAGTCACCTTCCATCGTCATCAAGTGACCGATATTGTAGTGAATATTGATCTTGTCGAGCACTTTACCTTCGCAATAATTCCATTTGGTTACCTGGCTGTCCACATAGATCGATGTGTAAACCACGCACTTTTTGGAATCATATTGGGTATGAAGCGGCCCAAGACCAACCTGCAACTGCAGATGCAAGGATTTCTTCAGATCAAGGATCGGGATACCATAAGCATCTTTGCCTGCAAAATCCTTGGCTTTAATCAGTCCCATGATTTTTTCAAAGCTGTAAACAGATGCATGCGTATCCAGTTTACCGGCAACGATAAAGTATTTGCCATCAGGGCTGACATCCATACCGTGCGGAGATTTTGGCTCAGGGATAAGGAACAGAATGCCTTCCTTGATCGCCGTTTCCATCATGATGACCGGATGGTTGTTGATCATTTTGACTTTACCGGCCGCTGCAATTTCAGCAGCTTTCTTCCAGTTGATCATATGAACAAAGTCGGTGTCCTTTTGTGAACAACCGGCTTCAAACGGTGGCCGTCCCTTTTCGATACCGCCAACATAGCGCTCACTACAGAACGAGTTGGTAAATGACCAGCCATCTGATGGCCCTTTACCAAAATCTGACAGATCTTGCGAATAAGGTGGCAGCTCCAGCGAGAATGATTTCTTGGTATCAATCCGGCCTTCCTTGCGGTTGAACTTCCAATAAGTCACCGCACCGCGGTACTTTTCATTGAATTTTGACAATGGTACATAGCCATTTTCAAGTGGTGCCGCATATTGCGCAGCTTCAATCACATAATCTGTGTTGGGTGAAACAAAGGCCCCACCATGCTCAGATTTCATTATCGGGTTGACAACAATCTGTTTGGTCTCGAAGTCTTTGAGATCAACAACCGCCATGCGTGGGTTGGCCTTGTCATTGATAAACAGATACTGGCCATCATACTCGCCATTTGTTTCAGATATGGCCGGATGGTGGGTATCACCAAAGGTGAACGTCTTACCGTTGATTTTGCCCTGGGCAAGCACTGCTTTTGATTCATCATCAAAACCGTAACCCTGCCAGGGTTCAGGTGTAAACACGGCGACGTATTTCAAAA
>Ga0316189_10002401_pt1 | contig 18468 bp, 18 predicted proteins | sample LowCovwburrow_MG_FD_204930 | JGI IMG/M metagenome (GOLD analysis project Ga0316189, IMG submission 204930) | Coastal sediment microbial communities from Maine, United States - Lowes Cove worm burrow | ecosystem: Environmental > Aquatic > Marine > Coastal > Sediment | place: USA: Maine...
ATTGCCTGACGGAACTGCTCTTAACATTAGGAACTGTGTGACAGAAGTAGGCCAGCGTTGGTGCAAGGTTTCACTTACTAATGCTCCGCAAATATCGGGCTATGTGTCTGCTGACTACATCTCCGAACCTTGATCCCGCAAAGCCGCTTCACATCGAGTGTGGCCATTCAACTGACAAAGAGAAAAGGGCGCCCGCTTCCACGGACGCCCTTCCCTTCACGTGATCCCGACACCAATGCGCGAACAGACAGCGCGGGACCGGTGATGCTTACTCGCCCCCTCCCAATTGGTGCACGTAAGCAGTGACGGCTTTGATCTCAGCCTCGGTCAAGCGCTCACCCCAAGGCGGCATCACACCAAAGCGGGCATAGCGCACAGTTTCTTCGAGGCTTGCCAGATCACCACCGTAAAGCCAGATGGCGTCTGTCAGGTTCGGGGCACCCAAGTCGCGGCTGCCCATGCCGTTATCACCATGACATGCAGCGCAGTTGTTCAAGAAAAGCTCTGTCCCAGCCTCGGCCATTGTCGCATCATGTTCCTGACCAGAGATTTGACGGACATACTGCACTACTTGATCGACTTCGTCGTTGCTGAATATCTCGTCATAGGCGGTCATCTCGGAATAGCGCGCATCCCAATCCTCTTCGTTCCGAATGCCGTGGCGGATTGTGTATTCGATGTTTTCGAAATCACCACCCCAGAGCCAGTCGTCATCGAGCAGGTTTGGATAGCCGGTGAAACCGGCAGCACCCGAGCCGTGACACTGCGAACAGTTGTTGCGGAATACCGCACCACCAGCAGATGTCGCGAAGCGTGACAGTTCTTCGTTTTCTGCCAAAGTGCCCAGATCAGCAGAGGCAAGCTGCGCTGAAATCTCTGCGTTGGCGTCTTCAAACCGCGCAATGTCTTGGGCGACTTCGGCGCGTGTCGAATACCCCAACAGACCAGCGGTCGCACTGCTGACCATTGGCCACGCAGGATAGGCGATCGAATAGGCCACACCCCAAACGATGGTGAAGTAGAAGCTCCAGAGCCACCAACGCGGCAATGGATTGTTCAGTTCCTTGATCCCGTCCCAGTCGTGACCGGTGGTATCGGTCCCTGTGACTTCGTCAATTTCTCTTTGATCATTGCTGCTCATGATTGCAGCTCCTCAGTCTTGGATGACACCTTGTCTTTGTCGCTGACAGGGTAATCCTCATTACGGAAAGGAATATTGGCGGTTTCCTTGTGCACGGCGCGACTGCCGGGACGAAACGCCCAGAGGATCGCACCCACAAACAAGGAGAACATCGCCACAAGCATCCAGTTATCGGCTATTTCGCTTAGGAAAGAAGATGAATTCATTGTCAGCCCTCCTTAGCGGCTTGCGTCGGGTGTGAAAGTCGAGAAATCGACCGTCGTACCCAGCATTTGCAGATAAGCGATCAGCGCATCCATCTCTGACACACCTGATGCGTCATCAAAGTTACGGATTTGCGCGCCTGGATAGCGTTCCAGCAGATCATCATAGGCATCCGTGTCCGGATCACCCTGTGCCATCACGTCCATCGCGGCCACTTCGACCATCTCTTCGGTGTAGGGCACGCCGATAAAGCGGTGTGTGGAAACCAGATCGGCGACATGCTCGGCGTTCACTTGGGTATCAAGCAGGTAGGCATAACCCGGCATGATCGATTCCGGCACCACAGAGCGTGGCGCGATCAAGTGATCAAGATGCCAGGCATCCGAATACTTGCCACCGACACGTGCCAAATCAGGCCCCGTCCGTTTTGATCCCCATTGGAACGGGTGATCATACATCGATTCCGCTGCAAGCGAGTAGTGACCATAGCGTTCGACCTCGTCACGCATTGGACGGATCATCTGGCTGTGGCACAAGTAGCAACCCTCGCGGATGTAGATGTCCCGTCCCGCCAGTTCCAGCGGGGAATAGGGACGGACGCCTTCGACCTCTTCGATAGTTCCTTCAAGATAGAACAGAGGTGCAATCTCCACGATGCCGCCCACCGCTACCACCAAGAGGGAGGACACGAGGAGTAACGTTGGGCTGCGCTCGAGGAAGGCGTGTTTGGCAAGGAAGCCTTTGGTCGGTGAGTTTGGTGTATCAGACATTTCTCTGACCTCCTTATTCAGCTGGCACGCCAACCGGTGCAGTGACTTTCGCCCCACCCCGGATGGTCATGAAAATGTTCCAGGACATGATCAGTGCTCCGGCGAGATACAAAACCCCACCCAGGCCACGAACCACATACATTGGGAACTTCGCGGAAACGGTGTCGGCAAAGCTGTTCACAAGGAACCCGTTCGCATCGACTTCACGCCACATCAGGCCTTCCATGATCCCTGTGACCCACATTGAGGCCGCGTAAAGGATGATGCCGATTGTGGCCAACCAGAAGTGCCAGTTGATGGCAGACATGGAATACATCTGAGCCCTTCCCCACAATTTTGGTGTGAGGAAGTAAAGGGCGGCAAATGTGATCATGCCATTCCAACCAAGCGCACCAGAGTGTACGTGACCGATCGTCCAGTCAGTATAGTGTGACAGGCTGTTCACGGCCTTGATGGACATCATTGGGCCTTCAAATGTGGACATCCCGTAAAAGGCAAGGCTGATCACCATCATCCGAATAATCGGATCAGTGCGCAGCTTGTCCCATGCGCCTTGCAGCGTCATCAGACCGTTGATCATACCACCCCAGCTGGGCATCCATAGGATTATCGAAAAGACCATACCCAAGGTCGCAGCCCAATCAGGGAGCGCAGTATAATGCAGGTGGTGTGGACCGGCCCAGATATACAGGAAGATCAGCGCCCAGAAGTGGATAATCGACAGCTTGTAGGAGAAAACCGGACGCTCTGCTTGCTTTGGCACAAAGTAGTACATCATGCCAAGGAAGCCCGCAGTCAGGAAGAAGCCCACCGCGTTGTGGCCGTACCACCACTGGACCATCGCATCCTGTACGCCACTAAAGACCTGTACAGATTTACTGCCCCAGATGCTGACGGGGATGCTGATGTTATTGACGATATGCAACATGGCAACGGTGACGATGAATGCCAGAAGGAACCAGTTTGCCACATAAATGTGACGTTCTTTGCGCTTGAACAGCGTGCCAAGGAATACCAGCAAGAAGGCCACCCAAACGATAGTCAGCCAGATATCTACGTACCATTCAGGCTCTGCGTATTCTTTGGATTGTGTCGCACCCAGCAGATAGCCAGTGGCCGCGAGCACGATAAACAAGTTGTAACCCCAGAAAACGAACCAAGCCAAGTTGCCGCCCCAAAGGCGCGCACCACAGGTGCGCTGCACAATGTAGAAGGAAGACATAATCAAGGCATTTCCGCCAAACGCAAAAATCACCGCACTTGTGTGCAGCGGGCGTAGGCGTCCAAAGTTGCCGTAAGGCTGTAGAACCTCGAAATTAAGAGAGGGAAACGCCAGTTGAAAGGCGATTACCACGCCAACCAACATGCCGACGGCACCCCAGAAGGTCGTTGCAATCACACCGGCACGAACAACGTCGTCCATATAGCCGTCTGGCGTTGCGTAAACCGGCTCGTCCATGCGTCGCAATACGCGGATAAACATGTAACCCGACACACCGAGGATGATCATTGCATGCAAAATATATGCAGCGTCGCGCCCCCAGTTTGCGGCAATAGCGGCAAAGAGCGCGGTGCACCCGAGCGCTATTAGCTTAATATAGTTCCCCATAAGAGATCCCCTTCTTTTGACGGACAGCAAATGGGCCCGACAGCTACTTGGTGATTTTGCTTATGGATTCTGCGCGGCGTTAGTTCTTTGATGTGGATCAATGGTCCGTTTGATTTGGATCAAGGCGGCATTTTCATAGGCTTGGCACTGTGATAATAAGGAGCGGTTTTGCGCGAACAATCGCCCCCCTTATTTAGGACCGATATGGGGAAGGCCGACCTAATGACTTATAAGATCATTGCGACGATTTTAACGGATACGGACCAGTCCACAGAAGGACTGGATGCCGCCATTTCATTGGCGGATCGGATGAATGCGCATCTTGACGTGTATGTCGTTACTATCAGTCACACAGAAACCAACAATTACTATATGGGTGCTGAGGCGCTGATGATTGCCGAACAGACCCGCGATGCCATGGCGCAGCGCGAAAAGATTGAACTCTGGCTGAAAGACCGGATGCAGGGCGAACTGGTCCGCTGGTCGACGCAAGCGGCAACGGTTCAAGGGCCCGCCCTGACCGATTATCTTGCCCGTAAACTACGATTCTCTGATTTGGTCGTTCTCCCTCGACCTTATCAGGACAACCCGGAAGCCGCTAGTTTGGTCGAGGCCTGCTTATTCGCAGCCGAGCGTCCGGTTTTGATGATCCCCAAAGGATGCAAGGCGCCTGTTGCAGGTGGCCATGTGCTGATGGGATGGAACGATGGGGCCGAGGCGCTGGCCGCTGCCCGCGCTGCATTGCCATTGTTGGAGCAAGCCGATGTCACCGATATCTGCATCATAGATCCGCCCACCCATGCGCCGGACAGGTCCGATCCCGGTGGCGCGATGGCCCAGTACTTAATGCGCCATGGTAGCAAATCAGAGGTCGCTGTATTGGCCAAGACCGAACCGCATGTGGGTGACATCCTGCTGCGGCGTGCGAAAGAAGTCGGCGCGCAAATGATCGTCAGCGGTGCTTACGGCCATTCACGCCTGCGCGAAGCCGTTTTTGGCGGGGCGACACGCAGCTTGCTAGAAGCGGCTGATCTGCCAATTCTGATGTCACGGTGAGCAATACTGGCTGACAAACAAAACCAATTGTCAAATACGGCCATGCATAAGACGGGGTTCAGCTTTCGGGCTTCCAGTCTGGCTGCGTTTCAAAGGAAAGAACCTCTTCTCCAAGCTGATCCCAATGCGGTTTGTCACCCGCAAAGATGACGACTTCGACATCCAACCCTCTGGCGTCGTCCATCGTGCCGAGAGATAGCGTCAGATGGCCCGGCAAGCGCGTGTTCTTGCCATAGATTGGGCTGCCGCAATTTGTACAGAAAACCTTGGTTACTTCCGAGCCTTGGTCAGATGAATACCTGAATTCACCTACATTCCCTTTCACGGCAACCGCATCAGAGGCGAACATCGCACCGATGGTATGACCTGCCCCGCTTGATCGACGGCATTTTTCGCAATGACATTGGGCGACGACAATGGGCGGCCCGTCAGCTATGTATGTGACTTCGCCGCAAAGGCATTTTCCAGTGTATTTCATCGTCATCTGGGGAACACTACCGCGAGGTGCATCAAGCGCAACAGCAAAGGCGACTGAGGGATGATCTGTTACCCGCTAAAAACCGTCTTCACCGGTTTCTGCTTTCAAGGCCTCAAGATCGGGCACCCGGATATCACGCCGTTCATCAAATGCGATGAAGCCGTCTTTCTTCAGCGCGGACATCTGCCGGCTGACTGTTTCGATGGTCAGCCCCAGATAATTCGCCATCGTTTCGCGCGTAATCGGCAGTGTAAAGGTCGCCTCGGCCGTTTCGCCGGGTTTTAGCAAAGCCATCCGTACGGCGATCATATGCAGTAACGACGCAATTTTTTCCCTTGCTGTCTTGCGCCCAAGCACAAGCATCCACTCGCGCGCCGCGTCAAGCTCGTCCAACGTCATCTCAAGCAAGCGCTGGCCCACATGCGGTGTGTCTTCAATCATTTTTTCGAATGGCTTGCGCCGGAAACAGCACAGCATCACATCGGTTTCGGCAATCACATCACAATCAATCGTATCGCGGTGCGGGCGCCCCATGAAATCGCCGGGCAACAGCAGCCCCACCATTTGTACACGCCCATCAGGCAAAGTCCGTGTCAGACTGGAAACACCTGAAACGATGGAACCCACGAACTCTAACGGGTCACCGTCAAAAAAGATCGTCTGACCGGCTGAATAAGAGCGGTAATATTTGATCTCTTCCAGCTGATCCAACTCGTCAGGTTCACACTTTGAGCAAACCGCATTATAGCGGATCGGGCAGTCAGCGCATGAACGCAATGTAGGGACGGCAAGAGTCATTTTATGAATCCCTGGTCGATTAGGCTGAGATCAGTATGGCCACAGATGGTTGTGCGCGCCAAGCAGTAATACTGACGCAGGACAGTGTCCATTCTCATCGACAGCTTTTTTTCTTGACTCAACTGGGTCTGCTGATCCCATACTCAAATCAATTGTAAGACATTTGATGCCGCATGAATTTTGGCATCTGGCCGAGAGGTCCAATAAGCCTGAATTGGCACTTTTTTTGAACTGGGAGGACTATTTATGAACTTAAGACCTGATCCAACATTTCACCCTACGGCGAAAATGGCGATGGAGGCACCTGTCGAAACGGTCGCCTTTACACTGATGCTCAGCCCCGACGGCAGCCAACCAGATGGTCTTGCCGTGGTCGATGTTGACCCAACGTCGGACACCTATGGAAAAATTGTGCACAGCCTTTTCATGCCAAACTTGGGCGACGAGTTTCACCACTTTGGCTGGAACGCTTGTTCTTCAGCTCTCTCGCCATTGACCGGTCACGCGTTTCTTGAACGTCGCTATCTGATTATCCCCGGCATCCGTTCGAGCCGGATTTACATTATTGATGTCAAAGAACCGCTGAAGGCAAAAATTCATAAGATCATCGAGCCCGAAGAGCTGTTTGCGAAAACCGGATATTCCCGTCCGCATACGATCCATTGTGGCCCCGAAGGTATCTATGTCTCGACCCTTGGTGGCGGTGGCGAGGATGGCACAGATGGGCCTCCGGGTATCTTCATCATGGATTGCGAGACTTTTGAAATCCTTGGTCGTTATGAAATGGACCGCGGCATCCAAGACAAGCACTATGACTTCTGGTGGAACCTGCCGCGCGACTACATGGTCAGCTCAGAATGGGGCCTGCCGCCGCAGTTTGAAAACGGGATCGTGCCAGAGGATCTCTTGTCCAACAAATACGGCCATACGATCCACTTTTGGGATCTGCGTGCGCGCAAATGCGTGCAAAGCATCGATCTGGGCGAAAACCACCAGATGGCCTTGGAAATCCGCCCTGCTCACGACCCCGCTAAGGAATATGGTTTCTGCGGTGTGGTGGTCGATACGACCAACCTGCAAGGCGCGATCTTTACGTGGTGGCGCAAAGAGGACGGCACGTTTGAGGCCAAGAAGACGATCACGATTGATCCGGTCCCCGCGGATGCGGATGATCTGCCTGAGCTTCTCAAGGGCTTTGGTGCCTGTCCTCCATTGGTCACTGATATCGACCTCAGCCTTGATGACCGTTTCCTTTACGTGGCCTGCTGGGGCTTGGGCGAGATGCATCAATACGATGTGTCTGATCCAATGAACCCCGTCTTGGCTGGCAAGGTTGACCTCGGCGGTATCGTCAAGAAAACCAAGCACCCGAATGGCCAAGACTTTGGCTATGGCCCACAAATGGTTGAAATCAGCCGCGATGGAAAACGCGTCTATTGGACAAACTCGCTCTATTCCACTTGGGACGATCAGTTTTACCCTGGGGAACGAGGTGCAGCGATGGTTTGCGCTGACGTTGGCAAAGATGGTGGGCTTACCTTGAACAAGGACTTCTGGGTCGACTTCCCCGAAGGTTATCGCAGCCACCAAATCAGGCTTGAGGGTGGCGACTGTTCGACAGACAGTTTCTGCTACCCATCGGTCTGACCCTTGTTTGAAATGACAACAGTGACGGCCCTTTGGTGGGCCGTCATCGTCTCAGGCCTCTATCACGGGTTGAACCCCGGTATGGGATGGCCATTGGCCGTCTCTGCGGCATTGATGGAGCGGAAGACATCTGCCCTACCCGGCGCATTGCTGGCCCTTGCGGGCGGGCATTTTCTGGCGATGTGCGCAATTTTGCTGCCATTTTCGCTGATGGTGACGTTGGTTTACTGGGAAGGTCAGATCAGGATAGGCGCTGGGCTCTTGGTGATCGCGCTTGGTGTCTATTTACTGATCAATCGCCGCCACCCGCGCTTTCTTGCAAGGGTGCCGCCATCTCGTTTGGCCTTATGGTCTTTCTTGGCAGCGATGGCGCATGGTGCCGGGCTGATGCTAGTTCCTATCTTTCTGGGTATTTGTGCCCCCGATAGTCTGGATGCCGGACATCGCGCCGCTGAAGATTTGATGGCGAGTAACGTAGGTATGGCGTTTATCGTTGCAGCTGTGCACACCGCTGCAATGACGCTTGCAGGTGGGTTGCTGGCCGCCGGAATGTACTTCTGGCTAGGCTTGAAGTTCCTGTCACGATCCTGGTTCAATTTGGATGTTGTTTGGGCCCTAAGCCTGATCGTTGTTGGCGGGATCGGTATCATGACCGCCTCGCATACCACCACGATTTAGCGCCCGACGATCGCCGCCAGCTCTGTCGCCGCTTTACGCAATGGTATCAGGTATTCGACCAAATCCGGCAAATGCCGCCGTTGCTCTGGTGCATGGATAGACAGAGTGGACAAAAGTCGGCCGCGGTTATCCAGAATGGGGACTGCAATCGCCGTCATACCCGTCATGAACTCTTCATTGTCGGTCGCGTAACCACGCTCGCGTGTGATCTCTAACTCAGCCTGCAACTTTGCAGGGTCTGTGATCGTCTTATCGGTCTGCTTCTCTAGCGCGTAGTTTTTTAGGAATCGTTCAAGATAATCGGTGCGCAACGTGGATAGATACATCTTGCCACTTGCAGTGCAGTGGAAAGGGACCTGTGTACCGACAGGCAATTGAATGCGAAGCGGCCAATGTGTTTCAACGCGATCAAGATAAAACATCCCCTCGCGTTCAGGAATCGCCAGGTTGCAGGTCTCTCCAACAGCAACGGCCAGCGACTTCAGAACTGCCAAGCGCACTGTCCGAACCCGCTCGGACGACAGCGTATTTATGGAAAGCAAGCGCATCCGACGCCCCGGGCTATAAGAACGCCCATCTATGTCGCGCTGCAAAAACCCTTCCGCCTCTGCCGTAGCAAAGAGGCGGTGAATGGTCGGCTTGGGCAGGCCCAACGCCTCATTCACCACCGAAGGGGTGACGGGAACCCCGACCTTCGCAACCTCCTCCAGCAGCAATAGCAGCCGAAGGTTGGTTGGGATTTGGCCGGAGCTCTCCTCATTTATGTCGTCAGCTATCGCCACATTAACGGTCCGGAAGGATCATCAATGCAGTTTCAGGAACCAACGCTACGAAGAACCAGACAGTAATCAAGGCGATCAGGTAAGGCACGATGTAGCGCAGCAGACGGAAGTACGGCACGCCCGTCACACCCGAAGCCACATAAAGGTTCAGACCATAAGGCGGTGTCACAAAGCCGATGGATGCACCCACCAGGAACACAACCGCAAAGTGGATCGGATCAATTCCGACCGACGCCGCGATTGGAGCCAGGATTGGTGCAAGGATGATTGTCACTGGCAGGGATTCAAGGATCATCCCAGTCACAAACACAATCGCCATCGATGTGAACAGAACTGCATAGTAGCCACCCATACCGGTCACAAAGTCACCGATAAAGTCTTTTGCACCCAACGATGACATCACCTGCTGCATTGCAACAGAGACTGCAATCAACGGAACCAAGATGCCCGAGATTTGTGCAGACCGCGATACAATCGATGGGATCTGTGGAAGGGTAAAGCCTTCGACGACAAACATCGACCCAAAGCTCTTGTCTTCGACAGGCATATCAGCTGCACTGCCCATGATCCGGTTCAATGGATAGGATACCAAGCCAATGAACACACAGAAACCAACGGTAACGCCCGCAGCCTCGGTCGGTGAAAAGCGACCGGTGTAGATGCCCCAAAGCACCAGTCCGATTGCAAAGAAACCCAACCATGCGCCGATGCCTGTCTTGATCATCCGCGAAACGGACAGGCCAATCAGGATGCCCCAGCCGTTGATTGTGCAAACGATGAACGCCGCAGTCATCATGCCCAGAACCATCAGTGAGCCGGGAATGATACCTGCAACAAACAGATCCGAGATCGGCAGGTTCATCAAGAAACCGTAAACGATGAAGATGATTGATGGCGGGATAATGATACCCACCGTACCACCCGCAGCAGCAGTCGCCGCCGAGAAGCGTTCATCATAGTTACCCTTTACCATTTCGGGGTGCAGCATCGAACCGATGGTGGCCGTTGTTGCCGAGTTGGAGCCCGAGATCGCCGCGAAGAGACCACAGGCCGCGATGGATGCCATAGCCAAGCCGCCACGCAGCCAACCCAAACATGAATAGGCAAAGTCTGATAATCGTCGGGCAATACCGGACTGGTTAATCAGGTCCCCTGTCAGAATGAACAATGGCATGGCGAGCAGGGCAAAGCCCTTACTGAACACGTTGATCAGCTCGTTTCCTGTGTTTGCCAAAGGTAGGTCAATGACAAAACTAATGCCAACAACCCAATAAAAGATAACCAGCAGGACCGGCGTTCCGAGCATGAAAAAGACAGTCACGCCCAATGAAATGAGTGTAATCCAAGTACTATCGGCCATTATATATCACCTCCGATAACAGCTTGTTTGATAATCTGGTCACCGGATTTGTAATTGGCCCAGTCCTCGATCCAGTTGCCGATGACGCGACCCGACATGAATGTAAATGCGATCGGCACCGTGATGTAGAACCACCACTTCATGACGTCATCAACACCGTCGACCAACTGAAAGTTATCAGCAGAGAGCGCGGTAAACCGCAACGAAGTTGTGATCGCGATCCAGCAAAAGCCGAACCAGAGTGCGGCGTCCAATGTCAGTGTCGCCATTTGGCCGCTTGGTGCCATCTTAGAGCGGAATTCGCTAAAGCTCAGGTGCGTACGCAGCTTCACGTTATAGGAGCAGGCGAACCACGCCATGACCATAAACAGGAACGGTGGGATCGTTGTCGACCCTGACCACTGGCTTGAAAACACAAAGCGGTCAATCACGCCCCAACAGATGATGCCCGCAATGATGAGATACATCACAACAGACGTTGTGCGCTCTAGATGGCGCTCCATGAACGGAAAGAATTTGTAAAAGTAGTACGCAGCAAGGCCGCCAACAAACGTAAAGACAAAACAGAATAGCCACATGCCATCTGCATCAAATGCTTGTCGCATGTCCCAAGTACTGCCCGAGAAAATAGCTGGGATAACAGCCACCGCTTCAGCGAGTATCGACATCTAGGTCTCCCCCCTAATGTGTCAGAATGCCGCTACTATGGAGCGGTCTTTTTGAGATGAAAAGGGCCGACCGAACTCGCATTCGGCCGGCCCCATTCTCTTGGTTAGTAAAGGGCTATATTAGCTCTTCCACCAACGACGTGGCTCGACGTTCTCTGGCAGAGTGTCGCCATCGATTGTGCGAACTTCGTCATAGATTTCCTGATATGTATCCAGACCGCCGGACCACCCGTTAAGGCGCTCGCGCCACTCTTCCCAAAGCGCTGGCTGGAACTCAGGTGAACACATCTCTTCCGCCTTACGGATCTCTGCGGCGGACAAGAATGCGTTACGCACGTTGTTCTGAGCAAAGATTGTGTTTGGAAGCTGTGGATCAGACTGGCCAACAGTGTTGATCAGGGCAACTTCGTTTGCTGCCTGAACGTGTGTTTGTGCCCAGTAGGATGATTCCATCACGGCATCCTGCAGATAACCTTCGAGGCCATCAAAGACAGAAGCAGACATCGCTGTGTGCTCGGTACCGCAGAAGAAGTTCAGGTGAACAGACTGGGAAACAACTGGCGCCATGTTTGCATAAGCCACCGCAGAGGCCCATGTTTCAGCACCGTCGATCAAGCCCTGCTTCAGACCATCAAGTGTTTCTTCCCAAGCAACGGGAACTGGGTTCAGGTTCAAAGCTTCCATCGCGATGCGACCCAGCTGTGTACCTGTAACGCGGTTCTTTGTGCCAGCAAGTTCGTCGATCGACGTAACAGTTGGCTTGTCTTCAAAGTTCAGACCCATCTGCAGACCACGAAGTTCAGCGTGGCTGAACAGGAACTTCAGACCGTGGCGCTTCTCATATGGCTCACGCAGCAGACGCATGGACGCTGGTGAATACAAGAAGTGGTACTGGTCCGCACGGTTACGGAACATATACGCATAGTCCAGAACGTTCAGATATGGCGCACCACCAGCAGAGTTCTGTGTGGACGCAGCATAGATATCAACGATGCCCTGCTGTGTCTTCTCTACGCAGGATGTCTGACCACAGATCTGGTTGTCGCCGATGAATTCGATGCGAATCTCGCCGTCTGTACGTGCCTCCAGATCACGTGCAAATTCCAGCGCACCAGCGCGTTCGATCAGCAGGTTGCGTGCGTTAAAGCCCGCAGCGCCAAACTTCAGCGTGTACTTTGCTTCTTTTGAGAAACGACGCTCGTATGTCGATTCCGCTGCTGAAGCTAGATTTGCAAGGCTCATGGCACCACCGAATGTACCCGCCGCCATCAGCGTCGAACTCATCCCGTATTGCCCTGCTACCTTGAACAGATCCCGCCGCGAAATGCGACCTAGCTTATCTCCAATCATCATGTTTCCTCCCATGTTGTCGATTATTGAGACTTATAGTTTCAAAAAAGCCTAGTATAGTCTGGCCGTTCTGCATAGAGTTTTTTCCAGTAAATGGAGAAAATGCCGTGGAAGCCGATTTTATCGTCGTTGGTGCAGGGTCCGCAGGATGCGTTCTAGCCAATCGTTTAAGTGCAAATCCCGCACATAAAGTAATATTGCTTGAGGCCGGTGGCCGTGATCTAAACCCATGGATCCACATTCCCGTGGGCTATTTCAAGACAATTCATAACCCCAAAGTGGACTGGTGCTACAAGACAGAGCCCGATCCGGGCCTCAATGGGCGCTCCATTGAATGGCCACGCGGTAAGGTTCTGGGTGGATCCTCCTCTCTCAATGGCTTGTTATATGTCCGCGGACAGCCCCAGGACTATGACCGATGGCGCCAAATGGGCAATACTGGCTGGGGCTGGGATGACGTTTTGCCGCTATTCAAGCGCGCCGAGAACAACGAGCGAGGCGCGGATGAATTCCATGGCGACCAAGGCCCCCTTTCGGTTTCGAACATGCGCATCCAACGTCCGATCACCGATGCCTGGATCGCAGCGGCTCAGGCGGCCGGCTATAAATTCAACCCCGACTACAACGGCGCCGACCAAGAGGGCGTCGGTTTTTTCCAGCTGACATCACGCAATGGACGGCGTTGTAGCACAGCTGTGGCCTATCTAAACCCGGTCAAGAAACGCGAGAATCTACAAATCATCACGCACGCCCAAGTGGAAAAGGTGGTGATCGAAGATAAGCGCGCCACTGGCGTGATCTATACGGACCGCTCTGGAAACAAACAATCGATCACGGCGCGCAAAGAAATCGTGCTTTGTGGCGGGGCTATAAACTCGCCTCAAATCTTGATGTTGTCAGGCATTGGCGAAGCGGCACAACTGTCCGAAAACGGGATCGATATTGTGAACGATCTGCCCGGTGTCGGGAAGAATATGCAAGACCACTTGCAGGCACGGCTGGTCTACAAGTGCAACGAGCCCACCTTGAACGATGAGGTCAGTTCGCTTGTTGGGCAGGCCAAGATCGGTCTGAAGTATCTGATGTTCCGTGCAGGCCCTATGACAATGGCGGCCAGTCTTGCGACAGGCTTTCTTAAGACGCGCGATGATATGGAAACACCTGATATCCAGTTCCACGTCCAGCCGCTCTCTGCTGAAAACCCGGGCAAAGGTGCGGACAAGTTCTCGGCCTTCACAATGTCGGTTTGTCAGCTGCGACCTGAAAGCAAAGGCGAGATCCAGCTGCAAGGGTCTGATCCCAAGGCTTACCCAAAAATCATCCCGAACTATCTGTCGACTGAAACAGACTGTCGCACCGTTGTCGCCGGTGTGAATATCGCCCGTCAGATTGCAAGGCACGCTCCGCTTACCTCCAAAATCAGCGAAGAGTATCGCCCACACGCGGATCTGCCGATGGACGACTATGCCGCCACCTTGGACTGGGTGCGCAACAATACCGCGTCGATCTATCACCCGACCGGCACTTGTAAGATGGGTCAGGGCAAAGAATCTGTGGTCGACGAGCGCCTCAGGGTGCATGGAATCACCGGACTGCGCGTGGCCGATTGTTCGATTATGCCAGAGATCGTGTCGGGGAATACCAATGCCCCTGCCATCATGATCGGCGAAAAAGCTTCGGACTTAATATTGGAAGATGCCTAGATCAGGCCGCTTGAGTTTCGGCATCGGATATTGAAGCGCCCGCCTGTGTCAACACAGGCGGGCCTGCGCGACCCATGGTTTGCCCATGCCGAAGCCTAAAGTCGCTCTATTACCAACCTGACAAAATGCTGACAGCTCAGTTCAGGTGCTTGAACATAGAATTACCATATACAGTCGGTAGGGTGGATAACTTAACCCATATTAACCATTGGAAGGATCACGCAAGTGCCCGATAAAACAGACAAACTTCTTTCCCGTCGCAAAGCTATGGCACGCCTCGGTGGCGCTGCTTTTGCCGCATATACGATCCCGGCATTCACGATGCTTTCTGCGGCACATGCAGCCTCGGCGGCCAGTGCAGGGTCAAATTCGAGCAATTCATCCGCTGGTAGCCCGGCTTCCAGATCAGGCGGATCCTCGTCATCAAGCGGGATGTCTGATCCAAGCGCGATGTCTGAGGCGAGCCCTGTATCAAACGTCAGCATGTCCAGCGGCGCAAGTGGCCCGCAGATTTTGACACCTGAGCAATGCACAAGCTCCGGCCGTACTATCGTCCCCGCCCCAGATGGCACACAGCGCTGTGTTAAGCCCTAGCGACAGGTTACGTCCTCTTACGGGACGCCCTTAGCATCCCGGCCCGCTTGCCGCTCCGCGCAGGCGGGCCGTTTTCACTTTCTAAAATGCGCGATTGGCGTAGTGTGTATAGCAGTTAACGAGGACAGGTCGTGACCGAGACGACGTATCTGCAATTCGAAGGTCTTGGCAGCCCCGTGGCGTTGGAAAACGCGACAGAGCTCCTGCCAATGATTGATGACGTGCTGCGGCAATGGCCACACCACAGCACCAAGACTGCACACGCCCAACCATTCGTGACAATCAAACCCAGCGAAGGCAAGAATTGGTCGCTAGAATTGCCGGAAACACAGTCCGCCAAGCGCAAGTGGAATGACGTCAACGCGGTTTGCGACCTTGTAGCAGAAATGGCGTGGGAGCGCATTCGCACCGAGCCGGACCTATTGTGCCTACACGCTGCCGCTGTTGAATTTGCAGGCCGATTGGTAATCTTCCCCAATGTCCGGCGCGCAGGCAAAAGCACACTAACAGCAGCTTTGGCTCGGCTTGGGCACCGAATTTATACCGACGACTTTCTGCCCGTGCGCCTTGATGAGGACAGCCAGACGTTTGAAGGTATCGCAAATGGCGTGCTGCCCCGCATTCGGTTGCCTTTGCCTGATAACTTCAGTGACAGCTTTCATGCTTGGGTCAACGACGACCCCGGCCCGTCAAACCGTCAATACAAGTATTTGCAAAACGCACCAGTCGCACCGGGCCCGGAGACGATGCCGCTGGGTGCGATGGTGATGTTGGATCGCCGGGATGACCCGATCGCCCCGTCGCTTGCGCCGATGCCGCGCGCAGATGCTCTGACAAACCTCATTCTGCAGAACTTTGCGCGGACACAGTTGTCTAGTGCGATCCTGACATCAATGGACGCGCTCTCGCGACATATGCCCGTTTTCCGCCTGACCTATCATTGCGGTGAAGAGGCATCGGCGTTTCTTGCCGCGCATCCCGATCTCGCCGCATTGCCCGCAGCAAAGGCCGGTGATGTCAGCCACAAGACGGCGCCTGCCCCTTTGGAAAAGCGCGAACAACCTGCGCCCGGTTTTGATCGGGCCATTCAATATGTCCAAGCCAGCGGTTTGACTGAAATGCTGGTCGGCGAAGATCATTTTTTGACTGATGGTGACGGGCTTGCGATCTACCGTCTGAATGCGGGGTCAGTGGCGATCTGGAGGGTGCTTGCCGAACCCACAGATCTGGACGAGGTGATTGACGTCTTGCATTCAGCTTTCCATGACGTCCCAGCCAGCCAGATTGCCGCCGACAGCGAAGAATTGATGCGAAACCTCGCGGCGGCGCGGCTGATCGTCCCGCACAACCTCGAAGAGGCATCATGATGAGCGCGCAAAAGCTGATAACACGCCGCGCTGCTCTGGCCCGATTGGGATTGGGAGCGGCGGCGGCCTATGTGTCGCCCGTCATGCTGGGGATCAGCATGGCTCACGCCGCGACAGAATCCTCCGCACCGTCACCGGCCTCCGCGCCAAGCCCTGCCAGCAACCCATCACCGCCCTCTGCCCCCAGCGCGCCGTCACAACCTTCTGCGCCAAGCGGGCCCTCGCGGCCCGGTGATCCGGGCGGTAATGCAAATGTCAGCGCACCAAGCGGTGCAGGTTCTTGTCGCCAAGCACCGCTGCCCGGTGGTGGACAGATCACGCGCCGTGATTACGAACGTGCGCAACAAGCCATTTCCCGCGGCGATGCCCAGCCGTTGCAAGAAGTTGTGAACAGCGTACAATCAAGACATCCGGGCAGGCTGCTGCGGGTAGGCTTTTCGGAAAGCGGGCAATCACCTGCATTCAGGGTTGTCATCGTGGACCGCTCTGGTGCGATTGTCTCGGTCACAGTTGATGCAAGATCAGGTCAAATTACCAATGTGCAGAATTGCTAGATGCGTATTCTGATTGTCGAAGACGAAAGCAAGATCGCAGATCTCATCGCAGATGTTCTGACAAATGAAGGGCTCATACCTGAGATAGCATCAGATGGTGAGGAAGGCTGGTTTCTAGGCAGTACCGAGAAATACGCAGCCGCCATTCTTGATGTCGGCTTACCCAAGCGCGACGGTCTCTCCGTTCTGCGAAAGTGGCGCGATGAGGGGCTGGAAATGCCCGTCATTCTATTGACGGCCCGCGCCAACTGGAATGAACGCGTAGAAGGCATTGATGCAGGCGCTGACGACTATCTTGGCAAACCATTCCAGATGGAAGAACTTGTCGCCCGTTTGCGCGCCCTACTACGACGTACAAGCGGGCAAAAAGCCACAACGCTCGAGGCCGGCCCATTGCGCATTGATCTGAGACAGATGCGCGTGTCGGTGGACGGTCGCCCGCTCAAGATCACGCCGTTGGAATACCGCTTGCTCAACTACCTGCTGCACCACAGGGGCCAAGTCGTTGGGCAGGAAGAGTTGGTCGAGAACATTTATTACCGCGATCAAGAACCTGACAGCAATGCGGTTGAAGTGCTTGTTGGACGCTTACGCCGCAAAATTGGCGGCGATGTCATCCAGACCCGCCGTGGGTTTGGCTATCTCATTGCCGAGGAAGAGCAGTGAAATCATCGCTCAGCCTGCGCCTTCTATTTACTGCGGCCATCACAACGGTATTGGCGTTGGTGGCAACGGCATTTGTGCTGAATTTCCTCTTTCGCATGTATTTCGAGGCACGTGTGCAAGACGAACTCGAGACCTATCTCTTGCTGCTCAGTGGCAATGTCGGTGTGAATGCCGCCGACGAAGTCGTGATTGCTCCACTTTCCGATCCTCGGTTTGATCAGGCTTTGTCAGGGTACTATTGGCAGATTCAAATTGATGATGAGCCACCAATTCTATCGCCTTCATTCTGGGCCGCGCCACTTATGCTTACACGTCCTGATAGCGCGGGCCAGATTACCTTCGAGAACCTCGAAACAGGCACGGGAGAAGCGGTTGCCGTTGCAAGTTGGATTGTTACCACAGGTGAAGGCGGCACTCGGCATGAGGTTTACTTGGCGGTCGCCATTGACCGCACAGACCTAGATGCTTCGGTCGCAGGTTTCTTCAGCTATTCTGCTTTGGCTCTGACTATTCTTGGGACTTTCTTGCTGGCGGCCAGCTGGATTCAAGTCAAGCTCGGGTTGAGGCCATTGGACAAAGTGCGCTCCGAGCTAAGCCGCATCCGCCGGTCCAAGACGGATCGTTTATCAGAAGGCTATCCTGCGGAGATCTTGCCGTTGGCGGAGGAAGTGAACCAGCTGCTTGATACCAATTCAGATACATTGGAGCGTGTTCGCGCGGGTGCTGCAAATCTTGCGCATGGCCTGAAAACCCCGCTGACGATCCTGCACGGCGTGGAACGGAAAGTACGCCAAACAGGGCAAGACGTCGTAGCGGATGAACTGAACATAGAGATCGCGAACATCGAGTATATTGTCGAACGCGAACTTGCCCGCAGCCGTGACAGTCACCAGATGATGCGACGTTGCGCGCTGGCCCCGATTGCTGCACGCCTGCATGCCGCCCTTAGCCGACAACCCAGCGCTGAACACATCGCATGGACGATCGACATTCCAGAAACGATCCAAGCGCCTTTTGACGAATTTGATCTGACCGAGCTTTTG
>Ga0316189_10002402_pt1 | contig 18462 bp, 14 predicted proteins | sample LowCovwburrow_MG_FD_204930 | JGI IMG/M metagenome (GOLD analysis project Ga0316189, IMG submission 204930) | Coastal sediment microbial communities from Maine, United States - Lowes Cove worm burrow | ecosystem: Environmental > Aquatic > Marine > Coastal > Sediment | place: USA: Maine...
GCAGGAAAAGCTGTTCTGTACGTTGGGCGGAAACATCACAACGATTGCTGTAGATTCGGATTTCGATACCTGCCAGCACCTGGTTAAAGCGTGTTTTGAAGACCAGCAACTCAAGCAGGACCTGGGCCTCAACTCTGCCAACTCCATCAATATGGCCCGTCTGCTGGCGCAGGTCTGCTACTACTTCGAAGCAGGCGCCGCGGTGTCCGCGGTCGAGAACATGGTACTGAGCGTACCCAGTGGAAATTTTGGTAACCTCACGGCCGGCCTGATCGCACGCAGGATAGGACTGCCCTACAAGCGCATCATTGCCGCTACCAACGCCAACGACACGGTGCCGCGCTACCTCGCCTCGGGCCGGTGGGACCCGTACCCAACGGTCCCGACCATCACCAACGCGATGGATGTTTCGCTGCCAAACAATTTTCCGCGCGTGCTGGAACTGGGCGGAAGGCATCAACTGCCCCTGGAGACGATGCTGTCTTCGCTGGCGCTGGATGACGATGAAACCCGCGACGCCATGCGTGAGCTTTACTCCCGTGGCTACCTGGCGGACCCGCATACGGCGCTGGCCTGGGCGGGCCTTGACCGCTCGCTGGCTGAAGACGAAGAAGGCGTTTTTCTGTGTACGGCCCACCCGGCCAAGTTCCTGGAAGTGCTGGAGACGACGCTGGATATCACGGTGCCGTTGCCGGCCGAGCTGGAGGCCGTGAAAAACGAGCGGGTGCTGTCGAGCACCATTGCAGGGGATTTCGAGTCATTGAAGCGGGAGCTCGCGCCGCTGAGGAATACGTAACACCCCGAATACAGCCTGATGGAGATAGATATGCGCCACCGTTCACCGATTCAATTCACCAGCGCAGTTTCCATGGCTGTTTCCATCCTGCTTTTTTCTGCTTGCGCGCTGGCGGATGAAACGCGTTATTACGAATGGCTGACGGCCGGGAAAGTCTCAGGTTCCCACGTGTTGGTTATAGAATCGGACGGTACGCGTGTCAGCGATTTTGAATTCAACGACCGTGGACGCGGCCCGAAGCTGCATGAAGTTCTTAAAACCGGTGAGGATGGGATGTTGACTTCCCTTGCAGTCAGCGGCCATTCCTATATGGGTGCACCGGTAGAAGAGACCTTTCGGGTAGAAAACGGCGAAGCATACTGGCAGAGCACACTGGAAAAGGGCCAGGCAGCAGCCGGGGCCTTTTACTGGGCGCACGAGGGTACGCTGGAACAGCTTGCGATTCTCGCACGTGCTTTGCTGGCGGTTGATTCAGGCCGGCTGGACATTTTGCCTGCTGGCAGGGCCGTGATCCGCAAAGTTGCTGAACATGAAGACGCGACACTCTATGCCATCTCTGGCCTGGAGTTAACGCCTTTGTACATCTGGCTGGACCCGCAAAATGAACTGTTTGCCATGGCCGGGGGCTCGATGGGCCTGGCGCCACGGGGGCGGAGCGGGATTTTGCCGGTTCTGCAGGAAATTCAGGACAAGGAAGAGAAAAAATACCATCGTAAGCTGGCTGATGATCTGACCCACAGGCTCCCTGCCAACTGGATCATTCGAAACGTCAACGTGGTGGATGTGGAAAGCGGAACGCTGAAAACCGGCCAGCTGGTGGCCGTGACTGACGGCAGGATCATCCGGGTGGTGGATGACGAAGGCCTGGACCTGCCGGTCTATGGTGATATGCAGCCGAAAATCATCAATGGCCAGGGCCTCACGCTGATCCCGGGCTTGTGGGACATGCACACTCACCTGGCGTTTGAAGACGGGCTGTTACAGATCGCTGCCGGCGTGACCCACACGCGTGACCTGGGAAACGATCCGGTGCGACTGGCAGAGATTCAGGTGGCGTTTGATGAGGGAGATGTAGTGGGGCCACGGTCCCTGGCTACGGGCTTCATCGATGGCAAGAGCCCTTATTCAGCGCCCACTGAGAGTCTTGCCGGGAACCTGGATGAGGCACTGGCCTTGATTCGTGGGTACGCTGATGAAGGTCTCCCGCAGATTAAAATCTACTCGTCTATCGACCCGGCCTGGGTGAAGCCGATGGCGCAGGAAATCCACGCCAGGGGTATGCGCCTGTCAGGGCACATCCCATCCTATATGACGACCCAACAGGCCGTGATGGACGGTTTCGACGAAATCCAGCACATTAACATGCTGTTTCTGAATTTCCTGGCTGGCCCGGAAGACGACACACGCACGCCTTTACGCTTTACCCGGGTCGCTGAGCAGGCAGGAGACCTGGATCTTACCTCTGAACCGGTAGAACAATTCATTGGCCTGTTAAAAAACCGGGGAGTGGTTGTGGACCCCACGGTGACCATTTTCGACAGCATGTTTCGGCACCGCTCGGGAGAGCTGGACCCATCGTATTCGATGATCGCAGAGCACATGCCGCCCTCGGTCAGGCGCGGCATGCTGGCGGGAGAGCTGGATATTACGGACGCCAATGCGGCCCGCTATGCCCGTTCGGCAGATGCCTTGCTGGAAATGATTGTCAGGCTGCACCGTGCTGGTGTCCCGCTGGTTGCCGGCACTGACGCGATGGCGGGGTTCACGCTGCACCGCGAACTTGAGCTGTATCACCAGGCGGGTATCAGCAATGCTGATGTGCTTCGAATCGCCACGCTGGGATCAGCCAGGGTGGCCGGTAAAGCAGACGACAACGGTTCGATCAGCATGGGTAAACAGGCGGATTTTGTCCTGTTGAGCGGCAACCCGCTACAGAACATCAGCGCAGTGCGTTCACCGGTTGCAGTATTCCGCGGTGATCGCTGGTTTGATCCGGCGCAACTGTACGAGGCGGTAGGCATCAGGCCTTTTACGCGATGATTGGTAAACAGGTAGACTACGATCCGGAAAAACCAATATTAAAATATCCTAAAGGATGAGGAATCAAGATGAATCAGTCAGTACCTGCCGTTTCTGAAGAGCACCTGAAACACCTGGTCCTGGAGGCCCAGAGGCGTGCACCACTGGACGTCGCGCAGATCCTGCTTGAAGAAAGTAATGAAACTGTAGGCGCAGTATTACGCCAGTTGCATCCTGCTCCTGCTTACCGGATATTGCTGCGGTTTCCGAAAGACCGGCGTCATGCCATCGTTCCGTTGGCGGGTGATCATGTCGGCGACCCGTGGAAAGACGCGCAGGCCTATTCGCAGGACAGCGTGGGGCGCCTGATGGAGCCTGTGGTAGCCAAGGTGGGTCCGGAGGATACGGTTGCTTCGGCTATCGAGAGCCTTCGCGAATGGGTCCATGAGGCCCTGATTACTTATGCTTATGTTATCGACGAGGGTGGCCATCTGCTGGGTATACTGGTGATGCGCGACCTGTTACTTGCCGACCCGCAGGACCTGTTGAAGAGCGTGATGCTGCCCGAGCCTTTTTACCTGCAGCCTGACATGGCCGTGCAGGATGCGATGAAGGAAGTGGTTTACCGTCACTACCCGGTCTATCCGGTATGCAACGGCGAAGGGCAACTGCTGGGTATAGTGCAGGGCTACATGCTGTTCGAACACCAGCACTTCGAGATCAGCGCCCAGGCCGGTCAGATGGTGGGTGTGGGCAAAGAAGAGCATGCAACAACCACGTGGCCACAGTCTTTTCGTATGCGCCATCCCTGGTTGCAAATCAACCTGGTTACGGCTTTCGTAGCGGCTTTCGTGGTAAGCCTGTTCGAAGATACGATTGCCCAGGTGGTCGTATTGGCGGCTTTCCTGCCGGTACTGGCCGGGCAATCGGGCAACACCGGCTGCCAGTCGCTGGCGGTGACCATTCGCGGCCTGACACTGGATGAGTTCAAGCCGGGTGTATTTCGCAAAGCGCTGTTCAAAGAGGCAGTACTGGGTACGTTGAACGGCGCAGTGGTGGGAGTCGTCGCTGCCATTGCCATGGTGGCCTATGCCATTTTTTCCGGGGCAGACCAGCCGGCCATACTGGGGCTGGTCGTATTCCTGGCCATGACAGGCGCCTGCGTGGCCAGTGGCGTGACGGGTGTAATGGTGCCTTTGACGCTGAAGAGGCTGGGTGCTGACCCTGCGACCGCTTCGAGTATTTTCCTGACCACCGCAACCGACGTTGTCAGCATGGGCCTGTTCCTGTGGCTGGCTCAACTGCTGGTACTCAACTAGGGAGTCGCAATGAAAAAGACCGCCGCGTGGCTGGTACGCCAGGCATTAGAACAAATCGGTGTCCGCTATACCTTTGGCATACCGGGGGTCCATAACATTGAGTTGTACGACGAGCTAAACGAATCTGAGTGTATCCAGCCGGTCCTGGTCACCCATGAAGTGGGAGCGGCCTTTATGGCCGATGCAGTCAGCCGGGCTTCGGACAGTATCGGAGTTTTAGTCGTCGTACCCGCTGCCGGGTTGACCCATGCGATGAGCGGGGTCGGAGAGGCTTTTCTCGACGGTATCCCGATGCTGGTCATTTCAGGCGGTGTGCGCAACGACATGCAGCAGGGGTTCCAGCTGCATGAAATGGATCAGCAGGCGCTGATGCGGCCGCTGACCAAGGCGACCTATCGGATTGAAAGTTACGATGAAGCGATACCCACGATTCATCGCGCCTACCTGAAGGCGACCGAAGGCGAACCAGGTCCGGTTTACATCGAATTACCCGCTAATCTGCAGTTGTTGAGCGGAGAAGTGGCTGATGTCCCCCGGTTTGACGCCTCAGTCGAGAGACCTGCACTGAATCCAGCTGAATTGAGGTCGGCAGCAGAGCTGCTGTTATCCGCGAAACGCCCGGCGATATTTGTCGGCTGGGGCGCGCGCGAAGTGGCTGAGGGCATCCGGCGCATCGCAGAACACCTGGGCGCTCCGGTCGCCACCACGCTGCAGGGGCTCGCCGCCTTTCCGGCGGACCACCCGCTGCATACCGGTATGGGCTTCGGCCCGTCCGCCGTACCGGCAGCACGTAAAGCGTTCAAGAACTGTGATGCCATGCTGGCGGTCGGGACCCGTTTCGCCGAAATCAGCACCGGGAGCTTCGGCGCGATTCCACCGGAAAACCTGGTGCACATCGATATCAATCCGGGCGCGTTGGGCCGGAATCATCCCACTGCGGTGCCAATCCATGCCGATTCACGGGATGCGGTACCAGCCCTGGCCGATCTGATTACGGAATCCGGCCCCGCCCGCGACGCAGAGGCCCTCAAACAGTCGATAGCCGCGAATAAAGCCGCCTGGATGGACGAGTGGCTGGCCCATGATTCGGGCGACCGGGTTAATCCCGGCAAGTTTTTCAGGGCGTTGCGGTCACAGCTGGAACGTGACGCTGTGATTGTAGCTGACGACGGCAATCACACGTTCCTGACGGCTGAATTGATGCCCATCTACGAGGGCGGGAACTACCTGTCACCCACAGATTTCAATTGTATGGGCTACTGCGTGCCCGGCTGCATTGGCGCAAAACTGGTCCAGCCGGACCGGCAGGTGGTCGGCATCGTGGGTGATGGTGCTTTCCTGATGACCGGGCTGGAAACCGTGACCGCAGCTAAAAATGAACTGGGCGTGGCCTGGTTCGTATTCAATGACGGCGAGCTGTCACAGATTGCCCAGGCCCAGGAAATGCCCTACCAGCGTAAAACCTGCACTACGGTGGGCACTCTGGACTACAAGATGTTCGCTGGCGCGACCGGATGCGAGTTTGTTGCGATAGAAAACGATGACATGATAGAGGCCGGAATCGACCGGGTGATCGGCTTGATTGGCGACAATAAGCCGGTGATCGTGAACGTACGGATCGATTACTCGAAAAAAACCCAGTTCACCATCGGGGCGGTTAAAACCAATTTGAAGCGCTTTGATACGCGAAATAAGATTCGAATTGTCAGCCGGGCTTTGTGGCGAAAACTGAAAAGGCGCTAGCCGCTTACTCCCATATGACCGAAGCCCAGCCGGAATATGAAAATTCCGACCATCAGAAACGCGATGGCCAGCTTGACGGCTGTTGCCAGTACCATCCCGATCCAGGTCCCGACCCCCGCTTTGCCTGATTGCACCATGTTGCCGCCCCCGCTGAACTCAGCCAGCACGGCACCGATGAAGGGGCCGAGCAACATGCCAACAAGGCCAAAGAAAATACCTATGATTGCGCCGATGGTGGCACCCCAGAACGCACGGGAGCTGGCCCCGAGATAGCGCGCCCCGGCTGCACCGGCCAGCAGGTCCACTACCCAGGCAAATACCGCCAGCGCGGCGAGAACACCAAGAGTACCCCAGCCGATTAGTTCGAAATCGCCGATCCAGGCACCCAGAAACAACCCCAGGAACACCATTGGCACGCCGGGTAACGCCGGAACGACCGTGCCGGCCAGGCCCGCGATGATGACCAGGACGGCGAGTACCCACCAGAGAATAGTCCAGTCCATTGATTGCCTTGAGGATAGTTGACCTGTGACCTACATGATAAAGCAAAAAGCATGCAGAATGATGGGTATGGCATTACCTCGCACAGACCAGATGCAACTGGATCAGTTTTACGAAAAGCTGGAGCAGTTCGCGCAGCGGGAAATCGGTTACCCGGTCGCTTTCGATTTCGATTACAGCGCGCTCATCCCTTTCCTGTCGTTCAGTCTGAACAACGCCGGCGATCCGTTCATGCCAATGACTTACCTGCTCAACTCGCATGATTTTGAACGCGAGGTCGTGTCTTTCTATGCACAGCTGGCCAAGGCTCCGGAAGACCAGTGGTGGGGGTACGTCACCAACGGCAGCACCGAGGGCAATCTCTACGGCCTTTACCTGGCGCGCGAGTTATTGCCCAACGGCATCGTCTATTTTTCCCAGGACAGTCACTACAGCGTCGGCAAAAATCTGCATTTCCTGAACATGCGCCACATCATGATCCGTTCTCAACCCAACGGTGAAATGGACTACGATGACCTGCGGGAAACGCTGCGCATCCGGCGTGACGCGCCGCCCATCATATTTGCCAACGTGGGCACGACCATGAAAGAAGCCCGCGATGATATTGGTCTGATCCGTTCGATACTGGACGATCTGGCGATCGAGGACCGCTACATTCACTGCGACGCGGCACTGAGTGGCGGCTATGCTGCTTTTCTGGACCCGCCGCCGGCCTGGAATTTCGAAGACGGGGCAGACAGCATTGCCATTTCGGGTCATAAGTTCCTCGGTTCGCCGATCCCTTGCGGTATTGTCCTGGCGCGCCGCGGACACGTCGACCGAATCGGACACTCCGTGGCCTATATCGGCAGCGTTGACACCACCATCAGCGGTTCGCGCAATGGTTTCACTCCACTGCTCCTGTGGTATGCAATCCGGACGCTCGGGCTGGAGGGAATGAAGCAGCGAACGCAGCACTCACTGGAAACTGCGGCCTATGCGGTATCAAGCCTGCAAGAGATTGGGGTTGAGGCATGGCGTAACCCGCAGGCCTTTACCGTGGTGTTTCCACAGCCATCGCCGGCGGTCCGCGAAAAGTGGCAACTGGCCAGTGCCAATGGTTTCAGCCACCTGATCTGCATGCCGCACGTACAGCGGCAACAAATTGATGAACTGATCGCCGATATCCAGGCAAGTTCGGGAGCAGACCCATGAAGTCTCTGAACATCATCCAGGAAGACCATCCCGGTTTGCTGGCAGAAGTCACGACGTTGCTGGAAAAAGAAGGCATGGCCGTGCAGGATTTTGCCGGCCTGACGGTGGGCAACACGGCGGTGATCAGCCTGACGATGGAAAGCAGCAAGGAAGCCTTCCGCCTGCTAAGCGACGCCGGCTACCGGGTCATTGCCAGCGAGCACCTGCTGGTGCGAATCGAGAAACACCCCGGCGCCCTGGCCGAACTCTCCCGGCGACTCGCCGAGCAAAACGTCAACGTCCGTGGGATGCACATCGTCAACAAAGACGAAAAAACCGGCATCGTAGCCCTGGAAACCCTCGACTACGAAAAAGCCAGAGAAATCCTAAAAGACATCTTGGTTTGATTTTTTTGACTTCTTAGCCGGCTGGCGTAGCCAGAGGCTATCCCAAAAAGGAGTTGAGCACAGCCGCCTTAAGCCGCAGAGCGGCTTAAGCAGGGAAGCGAAACACTCCTACTCATGGGGCCATGCATCCAGGTGCACATCCTTCCGAATAACCTGTGAGGGTGCGCCCACAATCAACGGGTCTGGCCCAACCACGGCCTCGAGACTTTTATCCGGATAGTCGAGCTTGCTCAGGAAATGTTGCATGCAGTTCAGCCGGGCGCGCTTCTTGTCATCCGATTTGATGATGGTCCACGGGCAAGAAGCGGTATCGGTGTAAAAAAACATGGCTTCTTTGGCGCGGGTGTATTCACTCCACAAGCCGACGGATGCCTTGTCTACCGGGCTCAGCTTCCACTGTTTCAAAGGGTCTTCCATCCGGGCAGCAAACCTGCGGCGTTGTTCCTTTTTGGTGACCGAAAAGTAGTATTTGAATAGCCTGATGCCAGAATTTACCAACATTCGCTCAAATTCCGGGCACTGTCGCATGAATTCCAGGTATTCGGCAGAATCGCAGAAGCCCATGACCCGCTCTACACCGGCCCGGTTGTACCAGGAACGGTCAAGAAACAGAATCTCGCCTTCCGTAGGAAGGTGCACTACGTAACGCTGAAAGTACCACTGTCCCTTTTCATGTTCTGTGGGCTTTTCGAGCGCAACAACCTTGGCTGCACGCGGATTGAGGTGCTCCATGAAGCGTTTGATGGTTCCACCCTTACCGGCTGCATCACGGCCTTCGAAAATGATACAAATCTTCTGGCCGGTCATTTTTACCCAGTTTTGAACCTTCAGTAATTCGATTTGGAGCTGGGCCTTCTCTTCTTCGTAGGTACCCCGGGGTATGCGGTCTGTATATGGATACTTGCCCTCCTTGAACAGCGCGCTTATGGCTTTAGGGTCGAGGCGCAATTGCGATATTGTTTCCGAATTGTATGAGCCGCCCAGCGCATGGTCTTTCTCATGCTTTTCGGCGGCCGAAGCAGTTTGCAATTTTGGCTCTGAACTCATACCCGGGTTCCTTGGAAAAAAGGGTTGGATTTTGCTGTCATCTGAAACTATAACAGCGCCCTTACAAAATGAAAAACTACCCCGTTGACGCCGATAATTCTCGGCACCAGTCAAGGTAGTCTTCAATACTCAGACTTGATTATGAAGCGTATAGCTCCCGGTGCCTTTGACGCAAGTCACAGGGGACGGAGACCTGCGTCAGAACAGATCCCGGATTTTCTGCAACAACTCTACAGCCTGCTTACGATCGCGAGCTCCCAGGCCATCAAATTTTTCTTTCAAAAAAGTGATGTGTTGGGGAAATTCCTTCTGGTAGACACGTTCGCCGCGTTTGGTGAGCGCGACAATAGTCTTGCGGCCATCGCCCTCGACCGACCAGCGTTCAACCAGGTTCTTCTGCTCCAGGCGGTCCACGACGCCGGTTAGTGTGCCCTTGGTGATCAGCGTAATGTCTCCGATGTCTTTACAGGTCATGCCGTCCGTGTCTCCCAGCGTAAAAACTACGCGTGCCTGGGAGGGTGTGAGATCTGATCCTGAAGTACGCAAACCTTCCGCGTCGTATAGCGAGAAGGCCTGGTAGGCGCTCGATAAAGCTTCGATCAATGGGATAAAAGTTTGCTCTGCAGCGGTCTTTGCGGTGAGTTTAGCCATTTCATGCATCCTTGGTGAATGTATATGTTCTTGTCAGAACTTAATTATAGTACTAACGAAAACATAGATCAATCAGGCGGTCTTTAGATGCGGTTGGCAGGCCTCCAGGTACTGGATGATGGACAGGGCTGTTTCGCGGGCATCTGCAATGGCCGTTACAACCAGGTCGGAACCCCTGACCATGTCACCGGCCGCAAATATGGCAGGATTACTGGTCTGGCCGGGTAATTTTTCCTGCATGCTGACCAGGCCGTAGTCATCTGTATCCACGCCAATGGCCTGCAGCCATTGCGGTGGGCTTGGCTGATAGCCGAACGCGAAAATCAAGGCGCTGGCAGGGACAATCTGCTCACTGCCGCTGATGATTTCGGGCCGGGCGCGGCCGCCGTTAGTGGCAACCAGGCGGGTCCGGGCTATTTCCAGCCCGATCAGTTTACGATCTTCATGAACCAGCCGAATGGGTTGGGCGTTGAATTCGAACTGCACGCCCTCTTTAATCGCATGATTTACCTCGCGTTGTGATCCGGGCATGTTTTGTTGATCGCGGCGGTAGACGCAATGTACGGATTTCGCTCCCTGCCGGATGGCTGTGCGAACGCAATCCATGGCGGTATCGCCCCCGCCGAGCACCAATACCCGCTCCCCGGCCAGGTCGATGTGTTCGTAACCGGGCAGATCCAGCCCGTACATGTGGCTGGTCTGGCCTATCAGGTATTCAAGTGCCGGGACAATTCCGCCTTCGTCCATACCCGGCAGGCTGGCTTGGACCGGTTTATAGGTCCCCAGGCCAAAAAACAGCGCGTCGTGCATTTTTTCCAGTTCGCTGGCCTGGATGTCCCGGCCAATCTCACAATTCATCTTGAACAGAACACCGGCGCCTTCCAGGACCTCGCGGCGCGTCCGCATCACCTGCAGCTCAAGCTTGAAGTCCGGGATTCCGAAACTCAGAAGGCCGCCAATTTCGGGGTAACGGTCATATACCGTTACGCTGATACCGTTGCGGGTGAGGATGTCGGCACAGGCCAGGCCGGCGGGACCCGCGCCGACGATACCGACACTCCACGGCTTTGTCTGGACATGCGACAAGTCCGGTCGCCAACCCTGTTTGAGTGCTTCATCCACTATATATTTTTCAATCGCGCCAATCGTGACCGCTCCAAAACCCGTTGTCAGGGTGCAGGCCTGCTCGCATAGTCGGTCCTGCGGACAGATCCGGCCACAAACTTCGGGCAGGCTGTTGGTTTCATGGCACAGATCGGCTGCCTCCATGATGCGTCCTTCGGCCGCCAACTTGAGCCAGTTGGGGATATAGTTGTGAACGGGGCATTTCCATTCGCAATACGGGTTGCCGCAATCGAGGCAGCGCTCGGCCTGGTCGGCCGCTTCGGCCGGGTCAAACGGCTTGTAGATCTCCCGGAACTCAGAAGTCCTGATGCTCAGTGGATAGACATCCGGTTCCTCGCGTGAACGATCCAGAAAAGCAAAGTGATCCATCTTTTTTATCATCTTCGGGATTTCCTATGCCTTGACCAATCTGAGCGGGACATCTTGCTGCGAGATTTCATTACTCGCTGCCAGGTTTTTCGGGATTATATACACCCAGTGAGGAAGCATCAGGTCCCAGGTATCAAGTACTCTTCGGCCCCACTCGCTGCCGGTTTGTGCAACGTGCGTGGCCACCAGGCCCTTTAGCCGGCGACGTGGTGCATCGAAGCGCTGTTCCTCGAGGGCTGACGCTTCGACAAACTCGGGATTGAGATATTGTTCCGACTGCTTGTTGGGGTCGAGCAAATATAACTCTCCACCGGTCATACCGGCAGCCAGGTTGGGTCCAAAAGGTCCCATAATGACTACCGTGCCGCCCGTCATATACTCGCAGGCGTGGTGCCCAGCGCCTTCGATAACAGCGTTGGCGCCTGAATTCCGGACCGCGAAGCGTTCCCCGGCCTGGCCGTTCGCGAATAACTCGCCTCCGGTTGCGCCATACAGGCAGGCATTGCCGCAAATGACGTTACGCCGTGCTCGTTCGCGGTCACCCGGGGCCGTGGTCAGTACGATTCGGCCGCCGGACATGCCTTTACCGACATAGTCGTTTGCATCGCCTTCGAGGTGGATTGAGATGCCTGGCGTGTTCCAGCAGCCCAGGCTCTGTCCGGCAGTCCCGGTCAGTCTCAGCTTGAGTGTATCGTCTGGCAAGCCCTCGCGCCCGTATCTCCGTGCCACTTCTCCGGACAGGCTGGCGCCGGCCGAGCGGTCGTAGTTATGGGTACCGAAATGACCGCTCCATTTCTCTTTGCGTTCCAGTGATTCGCTGGCCGCGGCAATAATTTCCTGGTTGAGGATACCCTTGTCAAACGGCGGGTTACGTTCCTCTGTGCAGTAGGGCGCATTGGCGCCTTGCGCGGCAGCCGAGGCAAGAATGGGACTGAGATCCAGCCCCTGCTGGCTGGCGGTGGCGCCGGTAAGCTGTGACAGCAAGTCGCTTCGGCCTATCACATCGGTGAATTTCGCAATGCCCAGCGTGGCCAGGATCTCGCGTACGTCACGAGCAAGGAACTGGAAGTAACTCATGACCCGCTCAGGCAATCCGTGGAAATGCTCCTCGCGCAGCTTCTTATTCTGCGTTGCTATTCCGGTGGCGCAGTTGTTTAGGTGGCATATGCGCAGATATTTACAACCCAGGGCAACCATCGGGCCGGTGCCGAAACCAAAGCTCTCGGCACCGAGGATACCGGCCTTGACTACGTCCAGCCCGGTTTTAAGGCCGCCGTCGACCTGCAGGCGAATCTTGTGGCGTAAACCGTTTTCCACCAGGGCCTGGTGTGTCTCAGCCAGGCCAAGTTCCCACGGCAGACCGGCATACTTGACTGAACTGAGCGGGCTGGCGCCGGTTCCGCCATCGAAACCGGCGATGGTAATCAGGTCGGCGTAAGCCTTGGCCACACCGACCGCTATCGTGCCCACGCCGGCGCCCGAAACCAGCTTGACCGATATCAGGGCTTTCGGGTTGACCATCTTCAGGTCAAAGATCAGCTGTGACAGGTCCTCGATGGAGTAGATGTCATGGTGCGGCGGAGGGGAGATCAGCGTGACGCCGGGCGTGGAGCAACGCAGGGCCGCAATTTCCGCGGTGACCTTGTGTCCGGGTAGTTGGCCGCCCTCACCGGGCTTGGCGCCCTGGGCGACCTTTATCTGCAGTACATCGGCATTGACCAGGTAGTGGGCGTTGACGCCAAACCGTCCTGAAGCAACCTGCTTGATGCGTGAATTGCGCTCGCTGTTGAAGCGGGCCGGATCCTCTCCACCCTCGCCGGAATTGGAACGGCCGCCGAGGCGGTTCATCGCGATAGCCAGCGATTCGTGGGCTTCCGGTGACAGGGCTCCGATGGACATGGCGGCAGAGTCAAAGCGCGGGAAAATCTGGCTTTCTTTCTCCACCTTGCTCAATGGCAGAGGTTCATCAACCGGCTTGAGCGCCAGCAGGTCACGGATGGCCAGGGTAGGCCGCTGGTCAACGAGATCGGCAAACTTCCGGTAATCGGACCATTCGCCGCTGGCTACTGCCTGCTGCAACTGCATCACGACATCCGGGTTGTAGGCGTGTTGTTCTCCACCGTGCATGTAGCGGTAGAGCCCGTCACGTTGCGGTCGAGTGTTCTCCGACCAGGCGTTGGCAGCTACTTGTCGGGCTTCATTTTCAAGTTCGGTAAATCCGGCGCCTTCGATTTTCGATGCTACCTTGGGGCAGCAAAGATCGACCACTTCGGAGGCAAGCCCTACGGCTTCGAAAAGCTGGGAACCACGGTAGCTTGCCATCGTGCAGATACCCATTTTCGACAGGATCTTCAGCAATCCCTTGCGTATTCCGCGGCGGTAATTTTTGCGCAGCTGGATGGCTTCCCCGTCGAGTGCTCCGGTTTCCTGTTGCTGGTTGATGCTCTGGAACGCAAGGTAGGGGTAGATGGCCGTTGCACCCAGGCCCAGCAGTACGGCGAACTGGTGTGGGTCGCGAGCAGATCCGGTTTCAATAATGATGTTCGCGTTTGGTCGCTCACCTGCTTTCAGCAGGCCCTGGTGTACTGCACCCACGGCCAGCGGGGCGGGTATGATCAGGCGGTCACGGGCGATATCGCGGTCGCTGAGGACGATGATGGTGGCGCCGTCTTTTACGGAGTTCACGCAGGCCTCGACCAGTGACTCGAGTGCTTCGCGCAGCTTGTTCGCTGACATGTCGTAATTCAGGCTGAAACGCACATTGCGGTAATAGCGCTGGTCCAGCCCCAGCAGGGTCTGATATTTAACATAATTCAGAACAGGCCAGGGCAGTAACACCCGGTAGGCGTGTGACGCGGTTTCGTGGAATACGTTGTGTTCGCGACCAATGCAGGTTTCCAGCGACATCACCGCTGATTCCCTCAAGGGATCGATGGGCGGATTGGTTACCTGCGCAAAAGATTGTCTGAAATAGTCATAAATAGAGCGGTTACGCTGTGAAAGCACGGCTATCGGCGTATCGTCGCCCATTGAGCCAACCGGCTCCTGGGACTCCAGCGCCATCGGTGTGATGATGGTTTCGATTTCTTCCGCGCCGAGGCCGAACATCTTCTGAAAAGTCGGCAACTGGCGGGAAGACTTGCGCATGAACTTGTTGGCGGCTTTGCGCTCCTGCTCGTCGTTGTTCCACACGCGGACGACGTTCTCGGTCATCCATTCACGGTAGGCATGGGTCGCCTTGAGGCTGTCGTCAATCGCGTTGTTTTTCCAGAACTTGCCGGTTTCGGTATCAACGGCGATCATCTCGCCCGGGCCCAGCCGGCCGCGACGTTTGATCCGTTCAGGCGGACAATCCCAAACACCGGTTTCGGATGCTACGGTAAAGACCCCGTCGTGGGTGATGCTGTATCGGGCTGGACGCAGCCCGTTTCGATCCAGGTTGCAACAGGCAATGCTGCCATTGGTGGACACGACCCCGGCGGGCCCGTCCCAGGGCTCCTGGTGCATCGAGTTGAATTCCAGGAAGGCCTTGAGTTCTGAATCCATGTCATCCCGGATGGCCGGAGGTAACATCAAGCGCATCGCGCGAAAAACATCCATACCCCCGGCAAGGAAAACCTCCATCAGGTTGTCCAGCGAAGAGGAGTCTGAGCCATCTCCATTGACCAGGTGAGACAGGTCTTCCAGGCTGGGAAGCAGCGGTGAATGCAAGATGCTGGCCCGCGCGTTGGCCCAATCGCGATTTGCGTTCACGCTATTGATCTCGCCATTGTGGGCGAGATAGCGGAACGGCTGTGCATAATTCCAGCGTGGCAGGGTATTGGTCGAAAACCGCTGATGGCAAATGCCGATGGAGCTGGTCATCCGTTCATCGTGTAAATCCGGATAGAAATCAGCCAGGTGTTCTGCCTGGACCAGGCCCTTGTAGACCATGGTCAGGTTGGAAAGTGTGACCACGTAGTACAGCGGGTCAGGGTCGGGCAGGCGACGTTCCTCTTCAAATGCCAGGCGCCGTGCGGCGAATAACTGTCTCTCGATATCATGCGGCCGCCACCCGGCGGGGGCATTAACGAATATTTGGTAGATGGCGGGCATGCTTTCCAGCGCCTGCTTGCCGACTACTTCGGGCCGCGTGGGCACTTCGCGCCAGCCGACCACGTTCAAGGCAAGGCGGCTCAGTTGTTTTTCAAGGATTTTTTTACCGCGTTTGATCAGGGTTTCGTCGGGGGAAAAAAATACCAGCCCCGAAGCAAACCGATCAGCGAGCTTAATTCCGCATTCCTCTGCCACTTCGCGCAGGAAGGGCTCCGGAAACTGCAGCAGAATGCCGCAGCCGTCGCCGGACTTTCCATCGGCGGCAACGGCACCGCGATGGGTCAGTCGGGCCAGTGATTCCAGCGTCGTCTCAACCAGCCAGTGGCTTTTTTCACCATCCATGTGCGCCAGCAGCGCGAAACCGCAGTTATCCCTGAAGTCCTTGACGGGGTCGTGAAGTTTTTTGTTTTTGGCAGACAAAACAGCTCCTGGAAAAATAGCTAACAGATGCGGGGGGCATTAATTCCGCAGCATCCAATCTAGCCGAATACCTATCATTGTGTAATTTAATATTTTGAATATAGAAATGTCGTTTATTAATGATAGCATTTACAGAAAAATTAGAAATGGATCAGGCAATTGCGCTAATATAGGTATGGGGTAAGAGGGGCATGTTTTGCTAACAAGGGGATTGAAATGCAAACACGTGTCTATTTGTTATTTATCTTGTTCGTAGTTGTGGCTGTGTTTTTTGCCACGACCAGGGATGGTGTGTCCACTATAACTACAGAATTTCAGACTCAAACCGAAATGTTCGACCAGCTCAATGAGTTCGGTACGGAACGTTCGGATATCTCCGCGACATCATCCGGTAACTGAACCCGTTAACGGTTCACTTGTCTGGTAGACATGGCAGATCTTTCTACCGCGGCAGGCAAATGGTTAACACCACTGATCGCAGCATTGTTTGCGGCGCTGGCTGTGTTCGCCTGGTATCAGTACGCGCCGGTGACATCGGACAATGTTGAACCGGCCTCCCGGGTAGACCGGCAAGGTGGTAACCAGGTCTATTTCGGGCCACCAAACTCTATTGCGGTACTGCCATTCGGCAGCGATGCTGGCGCCGGGGCACAGCTTGCCCTGTCTCACGGCTTTGCCAGCGAACTGCATCGGCTGCTAACCCGAACGCGCGGGCTTCGGGTTACGTCCCGTAACTCTTCCTGGTTTTTTCAGGACCATTCGATTCCACTCAAAGTGATTGCAGAGCGCCTGCGGGTCACTCACTTGCTGCTGGGTGACTTTCAATCCCGGGACGATGCGATTGACGTTCGTGTAAGGCTGTTCAATGCAAAAAGGGACCAGGAGTTGTGGTCACAGGACTACCAGCTCGATTTGAGCGGCGTGTTCTCCCTGCAGGACGAAATACTGGATTCAGTTTTGGAAGCCATGAACCGGCCACCGCTTGACGGCCTGCCCCGGGCCAGGCCGGTTAATCCGCATGCATGGGAACGATACCTGGAAGGCCTGTACCAACGGGACAAGCGCACAACTGAAGGATTGGCAGAGGCTGAGGCTGCATTTCGTTCTGCGCTGGAGATCGATCCGGCCTACAGCCTTGCCAGGATTGGGCTGGCCGGGGTTTTGTTGGGAAGACACGCCAGTAGTGCTCAGGCCGCTGACCTTCCTGATCAGGCCAGGGCCTTGCTGCTGACGGCACTTGAAAATGAACCGGATTTACCCGCGGCCTATGGTCTCATAAGCTATATCCGCCACGACTACGACTGGGATTGGCATGGGGCGCTGGATGCGGCGGAACGGGCCACTCGCCTGAGTCCGGACGACCCGGATTTGATGGGGGTCGCAGGTATGGCCTTGTTCACGCTTGGCCAGTTTGATCGCGCCGGCCGTATGCTTGAAGCAAAGGTCAGGCAGGATCCGCTTAATCTTGCTAACCGTATCCGTCTTGGTGTGTTGAAGGAATTCAACGGTGAGTTCGACCAGTCCCTATCGAACTACCGGCAGGTCATTGGCTTGAACCCGGAATTTCCGGGCGCCCACGCTTACCGTGCCCGTGTAAAGATCATCCAGGATAAGCCGGAGTCGGCTATGGAAGAAAGCGAACAGGAGCCGGACCCTTTCTGGAACCGCTATGCCAGGATATTGTCCTTGTTTGCGCTTCAACAGGACCAGGAAGCCGAACAGTTGCTGCAGCAGATGATCGTTGAAGATGGCGGGCACGCCGCTTACCAGGTTGCCGAAATAATGGCTTTCAGTGGTGACACCGATAAAGCGTTCAACTGGCTGCAGCGTGCCATTGAGCAGAAAGACGGTGGCATGGGTGAAGTATTAGGAAACTACTTTTTGCGCAACCTCCATGCGGACCCCCGCTGGAAAACCACGTTGAATAGCCTTGGGTTGGGTGATTTGAACCTGGCATCGCCGGACGCCTAACTTTTATCGCCATGCTTCTGCAGGTGCTCTTCCAGTTGAGCAACCCTCGAATGCATGTGTTCAAAATTGTGATCCATGATCTCGGCCAGTAGCGAGCCGGATTTTTCGGTGAAATCAATATTTGACCAGGATATGGCGAGCAGTATCCATGTGGCGACAAAGGCCAGCGCAAACGCCCACTCTTCGTTGCCGGAAGTCCAAAGCAGAGAAGAAATAAAGAGCAGGGCAATGTAGCCGGTTGTCGCGATCAGGGCATCACGCCAGGGCTGCTTCCTTTTGAAAACCTCGAGGTCATTCATCTTTTCATCTCCAATAACGGCGAGATTAAAGATATCGATCCGCGCCAGGGTGCGCTTGTCCTGTGAAGACGGATGCTTGACGGAGTCAGACGAGGCCTTTTGAGCTTGTTCTTTCAGGCGCCTTGCGGGTTGGTGCTGAAACTTGCGAGGTCTTTCATCAGGCGGGAGTGGACGTTCTTACCCTTCCTGCTAAGCGTCAGGCGACGCACGCGGCGGTCATTTTCATCGGGCACCTGTTTAATCCAGCCCCGGCCGCCACGGCTTTCTCCCAGCTGAGAAATTACCCTGGAAACTGTTTTTGCGGAAAGCCCTGTTAACTTGGCGACTTCTACCTGGGTAGCACCGTCATTTGAAGCAACACACCAGAAAACGGCATAGCTGGAGAGTGAAGCCTCCGTCTGGCCCAAAAGCTTGAGCGGTTGCGAGAAAGCGCGGGAAAATAGCCCGGTCATGGCGCGCTCGGACATGATTTCGCTGGCTTTTATGGGATTTTTAGTCATCCAGCCATTCTAACATTGGAAATATGA
>Ga0316189_10002403_pt1 | contig 18453 bp, 15 predicted proteins | sample LowCovwburrow_MG_FD_204930 | JGI IMG/M metagenome (GOLD analysis project Ga0316189, IMG submission 204930) | Coastal sediment microbial communities from Maine, United States - Lowes Cove worm burrow | ecosystem: Environmental > Aquatic > Marine > Coastal > Sediment | place: USA: Maine...
GGTGCTGTCGGATACCGCACCCGTCGAACGCGAGTCCGAACACGTGTTCTTCAAGCTCAGCGACTGCGAGGCGATGCTGAAGGAGTGGATGGCCGGTGACCGGCTCCAGCCCTCGGTCGTCCGCAAACTCATGGAGTGGTTCGAAACGGGCCTGCAGGACTGGGACATCAGCCGCGACTCGCCCTATTTCGGCTTCGAGATTCCCGGCCTGCCGGGCAAGTTCTTCTACGTCTGGCTCGATGCACCCGTCGGCTACATGGCGAGCTTCCAGCAGTTCTGTCAACGCCGCGGCGACCTCGACTTCGACGAGTGGTGGCGGCCGGGGGGCGACACAGAGCTCTATCACTTCATCGGGAAGGACATCGTTTACTTCCACTCGCTGTTCTGGCCGGCCGTGCTGCACGCCAGCGGCTACCGGACGCCCGACGGCGTCAACGTACACGGCTTCCTGACGGTGAACGGCGAAAAGATGTCGAAGTCCCGGGGCACCTTCATCAAGGCGCGCACCTATCTCGACCACCTCGACCCTGAGTATCTCCGCTACTACTACGCGGCGAAGCTCGCCACCGGCGTCGAGGACATCGACCTCAACCTCGAAGACTTCACCCAGAAGGTGAATTCCGATCTCGTCGGCAAGGTTGTGAACATCGCCAGTCGCTGCGCCGGCTTCATTACCCGCATGCACGAAGGCCGGCTGGCCGACGAACTGCCCGAGCCGGCCCTGAAGGAAGCCTTCGTCGCCGGGGCGGGGGAAATCGCCGAAGCCTACGAGCAGCGCAACTTCAGCCGTGCCATGCGGCTGATCATGGCCCTGGCCGACCGCGCGAACCAGTACATCGACCTGCACAAGCCCTGGGTCATGGCCAAGGAGGCGGGCAACGAAGCGCAGGTGCAGGCTGTCTGCACCCAGGGCCTCGACGCCTTCCGCAACCTGATCATCCTGCTGAAGCCGGTTCTGCCGCGGCTCGCCGCCGATGCCGAAGCCTTCCTCGGGACGGGTGAGCTGTCCTGGGCCGACCTGGCCTCTCCCTGTACGGGGGTCGTTATCGACCGTTTCAAACCCCTGCTCACCCGGATCGACCCGAAGGCAATTGCCGCCATGGTCGAGGCGTCCAGGGAATCCATCGAGCGGGCCGGGGCCGCGCCCGCAGCGCAGGCACCGGCGGCTGACGAAGCGGAACCGCTGGCGCCCGAGATCACGATCGAGGACTTCCAGAAGGTCGACCTGCGGATAGCCCGGGTCGTCAGCGCCGAGCAGGTAGAGGGCGCCGACCGCCTGCTACGCCTGACGCTGGACGTCGGCGACCACGAACGCCAGGTCCTCTCTGGCATACGCACGGCCTATTCTCCCGCGGACCTCGAGGGACGCCACGTCGTGGTCGTCGCCAACCTCAAGCCGCGGAAAATGCGCTTCGGCACATCCGAGGGCATGATCCTCGCGGCCGGCGCGGGCGACGAAGAAATCTTCGTGCTGGGTCCCGACAATGGGGCACGTCCCGGCATGCGGGTCACCTGAGCGGGATATAATGCCGCCCGGGCCGGCGGCTCCCGGGATCCCCCCGGGACGCGCCGGTCTAGCGTGTCAGGGCCACATGTCCGAACTTGCCGCAATCCTGGTCGCGACCGTCCTGGTCAATAATTTTGTCCTGGTGAAATTCCTGGGGCTGTGCCCGTTCATGGGCGTCTCCCGGAAACTGGAGACGGCAACCGGGATGGCGCTGGCAACGACCTTCGTCCTGACCCTCTCCGCCGCCTGCAGCTATCTCGTCGAAACCTGGCTGCTGGCGCCTCTCGGCCTGGGCTATCTGCGGACGATCGCGTTCATCCTCGTCATCGCCGCCGTCGTTCAGTTCACGGAAATGGTCGTTCGCCGCTCGAGTCCGATGCTCTATCAGGTGCTCGGCATCTATCTGCCCCTGATCACGACGAACTGCGCCGTCCTCGGCGTCGCGCTGCTGAACGTGCAGGAGGCCCACAGTTTCCTCGAATCGCTGTTTTACGGCTTCGGCGCCGCCCTCGGGTTCGCGCTGGTCATGATTCTCTTCGCCGGCGTGCGCGAACGCGTCGCCGTGGCCGACGTCCCCGCGCCATTCCAGGGCGCCGCGATCGCGCTGATCACTGCGGGCCTGATGGCTCTGGCCTTCCTCGGCTTTGCCGGCCTGGTGAAGGGCTGACGTGATTACAGCCATCCTCACCGTGACCGGCCTCGCGGCGATTTTCGGGCTGCTGCTCGGTTATACCGCCGTTCGTTTCCGCACCCAGGGGGACCCGGTCGCCGACCAGATCGAATCGCTGCTGCCCCAGACCCAGTGCGGCCAGTGCAGCTACGCCGGCTGCCGGCCCTACGCCGAGGCGATCGCCGCGGGCGAAGCGGAGATCAACCGCTGTCCGCCCGGGGGCGAGTCCGGAATCCGGGCGCTCGCCGATCTGCTCGACCGGGAATTCGTGCCGCTGGATCCGGAAGCGGGCGAGGAGAAGCCGCGGGCCGTCGCCGTCATCGACGAGGACCGCTGCATCGGCTGCACCTTATGCATCCAGGCCTGCCCCGTGGACGCGATTCTCGGCACGGGCAAACACATGCACACGGTCATCGCCGATGAATGCACCGGCTGCGACCTCTGCCTGCCGCCGTGCCCGGTCGACTGTATCGACATGGTCCCGATCGGGACGGACATCGAGACCTGGACCTGGCCGAAACCCGCGGACAGCCAGCCTCCCGGGCCGGCCGCACGACTGTCCGGGGCGGCGTAGCGTGGCGGACGAAGCAGAACCCGTCACCGAGCTCCGTCTGGGCCGCTTCCACGGCGGACTCAGGCTTGAGCCCAACAAGACGCTGTCGACCGAATTGCCGCTCAAGTCCGCGCCGATCCCGCCGCGTCTCGTCCACCCGCTGAACCAGCACGCGGGCGCCAGTTCCGAACCGATGGTGGAGATCGGAGAACGGGTTCTGCGGGGGCAGCCGATCAGCAGCCCGACAGGATTCATCAGCGCGCCGGTCCATGCCGGGAGCTCCGGCACGGTCGTAGCGATCGAAACGCATCCGGTCGCGCATCCAAGCGGCCTCGACGCCCTGTGTGTCGTAGTCGAAACGGACGGCGAAGATGAAGCCTATGCGGGTTACCCGGCCATCCCCGAATTCGCAACCCTGAGCCCGATCGCGTTGCGGGCAAGGGTGCGTGATTGCGGCGTCGTTGGTCTCGGCGGCGCGGCATTTCCTACCGCCGTAAAGCTGAACGCGGCCGGCGCCCTGAACGCGTTGATCCTGAACGGCGCGGAGTGCGAGCCCTACATCAGCTGCGATGACACGCTCCTGCGTTTCCGTGCGCACGACATCGCGTCCGGCGCCCGGATCATGCTTCACGCGCTCGAGGTCGGGCGTTGCCTGGTCGCGATCGAAGACGACAAGCCGGCGGCCTGCGAGGCGCTGGCCGGCGCCGTCGCCCGCCTCGGCGATCCGCGCATCGAGGTCGTTCGCGTACCGGCCATCTACCCGGAAGGCGGCGAGCGCCAGCTCATCACCGTGCTGACGGGTGAGGAGGTTCCCGCGGATGGCCTGCCGGCGGATATCGGCTACCTCGTGCACAACGTCGGGACCGCGGCCTGGGTGGCGCGGGCCATCCTGGCGGGCGAAGCCCTGCATTCGCGCATAGTGACGGTCACCGGACGCGGCGTGGTGCAACCGCAGAATCTCGAGGTCCGAATCGGCACGCCGATCGCGGACGTCGTCGCCGCCTGCGGCGGCTATACGGAGCACGCGCGTCATCTGCTCATGGGCGGCGCGATGATGGGTTTCAGCCTGCCGTCGGACGACATCCCGATTATCAAGAAGACGAACTGCCTGGTCATCGGTACGGCCGAGGACATCGCGCCCCGGGGTCCGGCGCGCGCCTGCATCCGCTGCGGCGAGTGCGCCCGCGCCTGCCCGGCCCAGCTCCTGCCGCAACAGCTCTACTGGCATGCCAGGGCCGACGACTTCGACAAGGCCGACGCCATGAACCTGTTCGACTGCATCGAGTGCGGCTGCTGCGACCTGGTCTGCCCGAGCCACATCCCCCTGACGCGCTACTTCCGCTACGCCAAGTCGCAGATCTGGCACAACGAGCGGGACCGGGTCAAAGCAGAGCGCGCGAAACGGCGTCACGACCAGCGCGAAGCGCGGCTAGAGGAGGCCCGCGCGGCTAAGCGCCGCCGCCTGGCTGCGAGGACCCGTGCTCTTGAAGCCGGGACCGCCAGGGAGACGGGACGCAAGGCCGCAATAGACGAGATCATGCAGCGGGCGCAGGAAAAGAAGGACGCTGGTGACGGCGGAGGCGAGGCCTGATGCGTTTCGAACCGGCGTTCGCGCCACATTACCGGCCCGCCAGCAGCGTCACCCGGGTCATGGGCGATGTCCTGATCGGCCTGCTGCCAGCGGCGGCGGTCTGGACCTGGTATTTCGGCCCGGGCCTCATCGTCAACGCCGTTATTGCGACGTTAGTGGCACTCGGCTGCGAAGCCGCCATGCTCAAGGCGCGGAACCGGCCTCCGGGCGAGCAGCTGGCCGACCTGAGCGTGATCGTGACGGCGGTGTTGTTCGCGTTCTGCCTGCCTCCGCTGACGCCCTGGTGGGTGACCGCGACGGGCATGATCTTCGCCGTTGTATTTGCCAAACACCTCTACGGCGGGCTCGGCTTCAATCCCTTCAACCCGGCCATGGTCGGCTACGTCGTCGTGCTCGTTTCCTTCCCCAGCGACCTGACCAACTGGCTGCCGCCCGCTGGCTTCGAAATGGCGGAGGCTCGACCGGGCCTGCTCGCGACGATGGCCTACGCATTGACCGGGAACCTGCCGGCGGGGCTGACCTGGGACATGATCGGGGGCGCAACGCCGCTGGATGACCTGAAGACCCAGATCGGCCTCATGCGCACCGTCACGGAGGTCCGCGCCGACCCCCTGTATGGCGATATGGGCGCCCACGGCTGGGAATGGATCAATAACTTCGTGGTGCTCGGCGGCGCCTGGCTGCTGTATCGCAAAGTGATCCGCTGGCAGATTCCCGTCGGCGTGCTCATCGGGATCATCCTGCCCGCGACAGCGTTTTTCCTCTACGACGCCGGCCGCTTCGCCCCGCCCACCTTCCATGTATTCAGCGGCGCGACGATGCTCTGCGCGTTCTTCATCGCCACCGACCCGGTAAGCGCCGCCACCAGCGACCGCGGCCGCCTCGTTTTCGGCCTCGGCATCGGCGTGCTGACCTGGGTAATACGCACCTGGGGCGGCTATCCGGACGGCGTGGCCTTCGCGGTACTGTTGATGAACATGGCCGTACCGGCCATTGACCGCTTCACGGCGCCGAGGGTCTATGGCCGCTGACGCATCGGGGACAACAGAGCCAGGCGGAGAGTTGCCGCGTCGCATGCTCATCGCCGGCGGCCTGCTCGCCGTCTTCGCCATCGTCGGGGCGGGCCTTGTGGCGCTCACGGAGAACGCCACGCGCGAGCGGATCGAGGCGAATGAACGCGCCTTCCTGCTGCGGTCGCTGAACGACGTACTGCCGGCCGATGCCTACGACAACGACATGTTCACCGACACGATCGAAGTAAGCGACATCGAACTTCTCGGGAGCAGCGAGCCCATGCTCGCATACCGGGCGCGGCGCGACGGAAAGCCGGTGGCGGTCATACTCAATGTCGTCGCACCGGCAGGGTACAGCGGCCCGATCCGGCTGGTCGTCGGCATCGGCGTCGACGGATCGCTGACGGGTGTGCGAGTCGTCGCACACCGCGAAACGCCCGGCCTGGGCGACGGCATCGAAGCCGAACGTTCGGACTGGATCCTCGGCTTCGACGGCCGGACGCTCGGCGACCCGCCGGAGTCGCGCTGGGCCGTGAAGAAGGACGGCGGCGAGTTCGACCAGTTCACCGGCGCGACCGTCACGCCTCGGGCGATCATCAAGGCCGTCCGCAATGCGCTGGTATACTTTTCCGCGCATCGCGACCGGCTGTTGGATGGGGGCCCAACGGCGCCGGTCAAGGCCGGCAACGCCGCCGGGGACGCTTCCCCGGAAGCCGCCCCCGGCGCCGACGACAACGAATCCTCCTGAGCCGCAACCGAAAGATGACGACCACAAGAGACATCGCAATAGAAGGGCTGTGGAAGAACAACCCCGGGCTGGTTCAGCTGCTCGGCCTGTGCCCGCTGCTCGCCGTGACGACCAGCGTCGTCAACGCGCTCGGGCTGGGCCTGGCGACGATGCTCGTGCTGTCGCTGTCGAATCTGTCGGTGTCGCTGATTCGCGGCTGGGTCAGGGACGAGATCCGAATACCGGTGTTCGTGATGATCATCGCCTCGCTGGTCACGGCCGTCGAACTGGCAATGAACGCGTGGTTTCACGAACTCTACCGGGTACTCGGCATTTTCATCCCGCTGATCGTGACCAACTGCGTCATCATCGGCCGGGCCGAAGCTTTCGCCTCCCGGAACTCACCGGCGAACGCCCTGTTCGACGGTCTCATGATGGGAACGGGATTTACGCTCGTGCTGGTGGTCCTCGGCGCCATTCGCGAGGTGCTCGGCCAGGGCACGCTGCTCGCCGGCGCCGACATGATGCTCGGCGGCGACGCAGACCTGACCATTCACTTGTTCGGAGACGGCGGCGGCTTCCTGCTGGCGCTGCTGCCACCGGGTGCATTCATTACGCTCGGCCTGCTGGTCGCGTTGAAAAATGTGATCGACGAGCGCATGGCTGCGCCCCGTACCGCGCCCGCCCCCGCGGCTGAACCCGCCGGTCAGCCCGGCTGATCCAGCGGCGCAGGGAACAGAATGAACCGCGACAAACGCCGCGCCATCTTCGAACGGCTGCGAACGGCCAACCCGAAGCCGACGACGGAACTCGAATACGAAACGCCTTTCGAGCTGTTGATCGCCGTGATCCTCTCCGCCCAGGCAACGGACGTCGGCGTCAACAAGGCCACGCGGCGCCTCTACAAGCTGGCCCACACGCCGCAGGCGATCCTCGATCTTGGGGTCGAGGGACTGACGAGCTATATCCGGACGATCGGGCTGTTCAACAGCAAGGCGAAGAACATCATTGAGACCTGCAGGATCCTGCTGGACGAACACGGGGGCGAGGTGCCTGAAGACCGGGCGGCACTCGAGGCGCTGCCCGGCGTCGGTCGCAAGACCGCGAACGTCGTTCTGAATACGGCCTTCGGTCATCCGACGATGGCGGTCGATACGCATATCTTCCGGGTCTCCAACCGGACCCGCCTCGCGCCGGGCAAGACACCGCTCGCCGTCGAGAAAGGCTTGCTCAAATTCGTTCCCGCGGAGTTTATGCAGGACGCCCACCACTGGCTGATCCTCCATGGCCGCTATGTCTGCAAGGCACGGCGTCCGGAATGCGAGCACTGCATCATCGCCGATCTCTGCGAGTACCGGGGCCGGACGGCGACCGACCCCGCGGCGCTCGCGGTGCTCTGAGCCCAACGCCAGTCATGTTCTTTCCCAACGATCGCGAGAGCCTGCGCCGGATGTATCTGGAAGCCTGGGAACGGCACCGTTCGGGCCTGCCGCTGGAACCCCTGCAGGCGCAAATCGCCGACCTGATCGAGGAGCACCCCGAGTACCAGAGGCTGATCGAAACCGGCGAGGACGGCGTCCATCGGGACTGGACGCCCGAGGGTGGCGAGACCAATCCGTTCCTCCACTTCGGTATGCACCTGGCGATTCGCGAGCAGGTCGCGACGGACCGCCCCCCGGGCATCGCATCGATCCATCAGCAGCTGGCGGCGCGCCACGGCCCACACGACGCGGAGCATCGCATGATGGAGTGTCTCGGCGACGCGTTGTGGACGGCGCAGCGAGCGGGCGTCCCGCCGGACGAAACGGCCTACCTGGAAACGCTGAAGCGCCTGGCCGGTTGAACGCTCTCACGCTGGCACCGCGTGATCCGGACATGGTCACGCCGCCGTTGCATGGCGAATATCCGCCATGCGCTGCCGCGACGCGGCGCTGCCCCGACACGGGCCGGTCGCAGCCCGGGAGCGACAGCGGCGCAAATCAGGACGGCCCTGTGATATTTCCCCCGGTGGTCCGGTCTGTAGAGTTAGAGCCGGCCGGGAACGAATCTCGCGCGGCTCGCCACGAAACACGGCGGCCGTCACCGACGGTCAGCGCGTGCGTGGTCCGAGCCCCGATGACGTATGCTGTTCGGACCCTCGGCAGCGGCAGGAGAGACGAGGATGAGTGAGCGATATCCGGTGAGTGGAGCCGGCCTTGGGCTAAGGCGCGAGCTGCTCGAACCCCTCATGGGCGCCGAGACACAGCCCGTCGACTTTCTGGAGGTTGCCCCCGAAAACTGGATCGGGGTCGGCGGCAGACTCGGACGCCGCTTCCGCTGGTTAACGGAGCGCTACCCCTTCGTTTGCCACGGCCTGTCGCTGTCCATCGGCGGCCCCTCGCCGCTGGACGAACATTTTCTGCAGCGCCTGAAACGGTTTCTGGACGAGCATGGCATCCGCCGCTACACCGAACATCTGAGCTATTGCAGCGACGACGGGCATCTCTACGACCTGATGCCAATCCCCTTCACCGAGGAAGCGGTGCGATACACCGCCGCCCGTATCCGCCGGACCCAGGAGATCCTCGAACGCCGAATCGCGCTGGAGAACGTCTCCTACTACGCGGCCCCCGGCAAGGAGATGGAGGAGATCGAATTCGTCCGCGCGGTACTTGAGGAAGCGGACTGCGACCTCCTGCTGGACGTCAACAACATCTACGTCAACAGCATCAACCATGGCTACGATGCCGAGGCCTATCTCAAGACGCTGCCCGCCGACCGGGTCGTTTACTTCCACGTCGCGGGCCACTACGTCGAGGCCGAGGATCTCCGCGTTGACACCCACGGGGCCGACGTTTGCGATCCCGTCTGGGAGCTGCTGAAAGTCGCGTATGGGCACTTCGGTGTTGTGCCTACGCTGCTGGAGCGGGACTTCAATATCCCGCCGCTGCCCGAACTGTTGGGCGAGATTCGCTACATCCGCGAGCTGCAGGCGGCGGCGGGCGGTGCGGCGGCGTCGAGAATCGCCCATGTCTGAGCGACCGGCATTCCAGAGGACGCAGTACGGCTTCGCGGCTCACATACGGGATCCCGACGCCAATGCCGCACCGGTCGGCATCGAGGATCGCCGCATGGCGATCTATCGCGACCTGTTTTTCAACAACGTCGCGTCGCTGCTCGGCCGTACATTCCCCGTGCTCCACCGGATCCTCGGTCGCGATCGCTGGCGCGTGTTGATCAGGGATTACTTCTCTCGACACGAATCCCATACGCCGCTTTTCCTCGAGATGCCCCGGGAGTTTCTTCAGTACCTCGAAACCGAACGCGGCGTGGTCGCTGGTGATCTGCCCTTCATGCTGGAGCTGGCCCACTACGAGTGGGTCGAGCTGGCCCTGACGATCGATGAACGGGAGCCGGATCTCACCGACGTCGATCGCGAAGGCGATCTGCTCGGGGAGCGACCGGCGCTTTCGCCGCTGTTCTGGTCCCTGGCCTACAGCTACCCGGTCCACCAGATATCGCCGCGATACCTGCCGGAGGCCGCACCCGCCGAACCAACCCGGCTGCTGGTCTATCGCGACCTCGACGACGAGGTGGGTTTCGTCGAGATAAATATCGTCACGGCCCGGCTGCTCGAACTGCTCGCGGATGAATCGATCAGGAACGGGCGGGACGCGTTGGAGCGCATCGCGTCGGAAATGAACCATCCCCAGCCCGATACCGTCATCGATGGCGGGCTTCAGATCTTGCAGGATCTGCGTAACCGCCAGGTGATTCTGGGCACCACGCAGCCGTCATCCCAAGCGCCGTCCTCCTGACGGCGTCGGCGTCAAATACAACACCGGGAACCCCTACTATGAATTCGATTACCGCGGCGTGGTTTCGCATTACGGACGCACTGGAAGGCATCGGCGCCTGGGTCGGCTTTCTCGGCCTTCGCATCCTGCTTGGCTGGGAGTTCTACGAAGCCGGCATGATGAAAAAGAACGGCGAGAACTGGTTCGCCCACATCAAGGACGACTTTCCGTTCCCATTCAGCGTGGTGCCCGTGGAGATAAGCTGGTGGATGGCGACCTGGTTCGAGATCGTCGGCGGCATCGCCATTGCCATCGGCCTGTTCACGCGCTTTTCGGCGGTGTCGCTGATCATCCTGACCATCGTGGCGACGGCGGCGGTGCACTGGCCGGACAGCTACTCGAGCTTCACGGAGTTGCTCAAGGGCTACGCCATCACCGACAAGGGTTTTGGCAACTTCAAGCTGCCGGTGATATTCCTCGCCATGTTCCTGCCCCTCGTCTGCTTCGGACCCGGCAAGGCGAGCGTGGACTACTTCCTCGAGCGCCGCTTCCGCCGCTAGCCCCGCGACCGGAGCGACTGCCCCACGGGCGGGGCGGTCGCGCTCAGACCACCGGCGCCTTCTATAGTTTGTCTGGAATCGACAACGAGCCGGTGACAACGCCGAGCCACAGCGAGGTATTCCCGTGGAGCAGATTGAATCCGCACTCCAGTTCCTGACCTATCTGTTCGTCTTTGCGATCGGTCTTGGCGTACTCGCAATTCCGGTGATGTTCCTGATCGACATCACCCAGACGAAACACGCGGTCCGCCGCAACTACCCCGTTGTCGGCCGCTTCCGGTACTTCTTCGAGGAGATGGGGGAGTTCTTCCGCCAGTATTTCTTCGCGATGGACCGCGAGGAACTGCCGTTCAACCGGGCCGAACGGTCCTGGGTCTATCGCGCCTCGAAGGGTGTCGACACCACGGTTGCTTTCGGCTCGACTCGCGATCTCAGACCCACCGGCACGCCTCTGTTCGTGAACAGCCCCTATCCTTCTCTCGGCACCGACACGGCGGAACCGCGCAAAGTGCGGGTAGGCCCCTACTGCCGCCACCCCTACGAAACCGACAGCGTGTTCGGGATTTCCGGGATGAGCTATGGCGCCATCTCGAAGCCGGCCGTGCTGGCCCTGTCCCGGGGCGCTGCCAAGGCGGGTATCTGGATGAACACGGGAGAGGGCGGCCTTTCGCGCTACCACCTCGACGGCGGCGCGGACATCGTGTTCCAGATCGGAACCGCGAAGTACGGCGTCCGTAACGACGACGGTAGTCTCAATGACGACAAGCTGAGGGAAGTCGCGGCACATGAATCCGTACGGATGTTCGAAATCAAGCTCAGCCAGGGCGCCAAGCCCGGCAAGGGCGGCATCCTTCCGGGCGGCAAGGTCACGCCGGAAATTTCCAAGATCCGCGGCATTCCGGAGGGTAGTGACTCGATCAGCCCCAACCGTCATCCGGAGATCAAGAGCGCCGGTGATCTGCTGGACATGGTTCATCGCGTGCGAGAGGTGACCGGCAAACCGACCGGTTTCAAAGCCGTCATCGGCGCCGAGGCCTGGCTGGACGAAGTGTTCACCGAAATTCACCGGCACGGGATCGAACACGCGCCCGACTTCATCACCGTGGACAGCGCGGAGGGCGGTACGGGCGCCGCGCCCCAGAGCCTGATCGACTTCATGGGTCTGCCGATCCGGGAAAGCCTGCCTTTGCTCGTGGACAAGCTGGACGAGTATCAGCTGAGGGAGCGTATACGCGTGATCTCCAGCGGCAAGCTGATCAATCCCTCAGGCGTAGCGCTGGCCTTGTGCGCCGGCGCCGATTTCGTCGTTTCGGCCCGTGGCTTCATGTTCGCGCTGGGCTGTATTCAGGCGCTTCAGTGCAACAAGAACACCTGCCCCACCGGGATCACGACGCACAATCGCCGTTTACAGCGCGGCCTCAACATTCGCGACAAGGCCAGGCGCGTCGCTCAATACGCCAACACGATGCACAAGGAGATCGGCACCATCGCCCACTCCTGCGGGGTGGACGATCCGCGGGAACTCCGCCGCCGCCATTGTCGGGTCGTAACCGAATCGGGCAAGTCGGTACCGTTGGATATCATCTATCCTCGCCGCACGCCCAAAGCAGTCGAAACCATCTGAGAGCCAGCCCTGGGGGAATACAGATGAAGGCGCTCTGGATCACCTCGCACAAGGATACGAAGAACAGCATTCGCCCCGAAGCGGAGACCCTGCTGGGCCTGGCGCGGGCCGGGGTCGACTGCGAGATCATGACCCAGGGCGATTCGGTCTATCGCAAGCAGATGGAAGCGCTCGGGATTCGCGTGATCGACTACGTCCCGGACCGCAAGTTCGACATGGCCAGCGCGCGTCATATCCGCAAGCACATCGAGGCCGGTGGTCATGACCTTATACATTTGTTCAATAACAAGGCGATCGCCAACGGTTTGATCGCGGCCCGCAAGTCGAAGGTGAAGGTCATCACCTATCGGGGCCAGACCGGCAACGTTCACCGCTACGATCCGGTTTGCTGGATGACCCATCTCAATCCGCGCATCGATCGCATCATCTGCGTGGCCAACGCGGTTCGCGACGATCTGCGCAAGCGGCTGCTGCAGCCGGAGCGGGCCGTCACGGTGTACAAGGGCCACGACCTGTCCTGGTACTCCGACACGCCGGCCGACCTGTCCGAGTTCGGCATCCCGGCGGGGGCCTTCGTCATCGGCGCCGTAGCCAACTACCGGCCGCGCAAGGGTTTCGAGGTTCTGGTGGAGGCCATGCGCCACCTGCCTGCGAACACGCCCGTGCACCTGGTGCTCGTCGGCGGTGGCATGGACAACCCGAAGCTCACGCGGCTGATTGACGCCAGCCCGCTGAAAGAGCGAATCCATATCGCCGGCTTCCGGCGGGACGCCACGGCGATCATCGCCGCCTGTCAGGCGTCCGTGCTGGCATCGCTGAAGCGTGAAGGACTACCGAAAACGGTCATCGAGGCGATGGTCTACTCCGTCCCGCCGATCGTGACGGACACCGGCGGTTCCGCGGAACTCGTCCGTCACAGGGACTGCGGTCTCGTCGTGCCGCCGGGCGATGCCGAAGCGCTGGCCCGCGCCATGTCCGAACTCGCAACCGATCGCGAGCGCGCCGCCGGGATGGGTATGCGCGCACGCGCCCGGATCGACGTCCACTTCAATATTCGCGAGACGGTGTCCAACACACTGGCGGTCTACGAGAGCGCGCTCGCCGACTAGCGCGTGCTGCGTGCGACCGGCGCCGGATGGCGTCATGTGCCTTCCGCGCGGGACGAAACAGGCGCGTCCCGGAGGGCGCCGAGACTGCCGCCTCAGGCGCGTTTCTTCTTCGGGATGAACAGTTCCGTCAGCGTGCCCTCGTAGGCCTCGGCGCTCAGGCCGACGGTCTCAGTCAGGGTCGGATGGGGGTGAATCGTCATGCCGAGATCGGCGGCATCCGCCCCCATCTCGATGGCGAGCGCGGTCTCGCCGATCAGGTCACCGGCGTGGCTGCCCACGATGCCGGCGCCGACGACCCGGTGGGTGTCAGGATCGAACAGGATTTTCGTGAAGCCCTCGTCGCGGCCGATCGCAAGGCTGCGGCCGCTCGCGGCCCACGGGAACTGCCCTTTTTCGTAGGCGATGCCTTTTTCCTTCGCCTCGGTCTCGGTGAGGCCCAGCCAGGCGACTTCCGGGTCGGTGTACGCCACCGAGGGAATGGTGCGTGCGTCGAAGAAACTCTTCATGCCGGAGGCGACTTCCGCGGCGACCTTGCCCTCGTGGCTCGCCTTGTGGGCCAGCATCGGGTTGCCGATGATGTCGCCGATCGCAAAGATGTGCGGCACATTGGTTCGCATCTGTTTGTCGACGGGTATGAAGCCGCGTTCGTCGACGTGCACGCCTGCGTTCCCCGCCGCGAGCTTGCCGCCATTCGGACGGCGTCCGACGGCGACCAGGACCCGGTCGTAGAGCTCGGGCCCGGACGGCGCCTGCTTGCCTTCGAAGCTGACGCGGATGCCCTCCTCCGTTGCCTCCATGCCGGTAACGCCGGTCTCAAGCAAGATCGCCTCGTAGCGGGCAGCCACCCTCTTCTGCAGCGGCCGGACGAGGTCACGGTCGCAACCTGGCATGAGATCTTTCGTCAGTTCCACGACGGTGACCCTGGCGCCGAGGGCGTCGTAGACTGTCGCCATCTCCAGTCCGATGATGCCGCCGCCAACGACCAGCATGCGCCGGGGCGTATCTTTCAGTTCGAGGGCGCCGGTGGAGTCGATGATCCGGGGATCGTCGGGCAGGCCGGGCAACATGAAAGGCTGTGAGCCGGCGGCGATAATGCACTGCTCGAAGTCGATCTTACGGCTGCCGCCCTCGCCTTCGACGACCAGCCGGTTCGTCGAGGCAAACTCCGCCCGGCCCTGCACGACCGTAACCTTGCGGCTCTTGGCCAGGCCCTCGAGGCCCTTGGTCAGCCGCCCGACGACCTGCTCCTTCCAGCCGCGCAGCTTGTCGATCTCGATCGTGGGCTCGCCGAACACAATGCCATTGGCCGCCATCGCTTCGGCGTCCTCGATGACCTTGGCGGCGTGCAGCAGCGCTTTCGACGGGATGCAGCCGACGTTCAGACAGACGCCGCCCAGGGTCGGGTAGCGTTCGATAAGGATGACCTCCAGCCCGAGATCGGCGGCGCGAAATGCCGCGTTGTAACCGCCCGGACCGGCACCCAGAACCACCAGCTGCGCCTTCATGTCGGCATCGCCATCGGGGCTGGCGGCCGGTGTCGGCGCCGCGGCGACGGCCGGCGCCGGTTCGGCGGCCGCTTCGGCCGCGGTGGCGGCCTGCTCCCCGCTCAGCCGGACGATGACGGAACCCTCGGAGACTTTGTCCCCTACCGAAACCAGCAGCTCGGAAATCGTGCCGGCAGCCGGGCTGGGCACGTCCATCGAAGCCTTGTCGGTTTCCAGGGTGATGAGCGGGTCTTCGGCGGCAACAAGGTCGCCGGCGGCCACGTGGACCTCGATAACCTCGACGTCCTGGAAGTCACCGATATCGGGCACTTTGATCTCGATCGGGTCGCTCATCGCGCGCGTGTCTCCGGGGTCGGGTTCGACGAACCAGGGTTCTAGAAAAGGATCAGGCCGTCGGGATCTTCGAGCTGGCCTGCGAGGTAGCGGGTAAAGCGCGCGGCGGCAGCGCCATCGATAACCCTGTGATCGTAGGACAGTGACAGCGGCAGCATCAGCCGCGGAACGAATTGGCCGTCCTGGAATACGGGCTTCATCGTCGAGCGAGAGACGCCGAGTATGGCCACTTCGGGCGCGTTGATGATCGGCGTGAAGGCCGTCCCCCCAATGCCGCCGAGACTGGATACGGTAAAGCACCCGCCCTGCATGTCAGTGGCGGCGAGCTTGCCGTCCCTCGCCTTCTCGCTCAGCTCGCCGAGTTCCCGGGCGATGCCGAGCAGACTGCGGCTTTCCGCATTCTTGATCACCGGAACAACCAGACCGTTCGGCGTATCGGCCGCGAAGCCGATGTGGAAATACTTTTTGAAAACGAGATTTTCGCCTGCCGCATCGAGGGACGCGTTGAAAACCGGAAATTCTGCGAGCGTCTTCACGACGGCCGCGACGATGAAGGCCAGCGGCGTCAGACGCGCGCCCCGGTCCATCGCCTTGTCCTTGAGCTCCTTGCGCCGGTCCTCGAGTTCGGTGATGTCCGCTTCGTCGAACTGGGTGACGTGGGGCAGATTGACCCAGCTGGCATGCAGCCGCGGTCCGGAGATCTTCTGAATCCGCGTGAGCGGCTTGACCTCGACTTCGCCGTACTTGGCGAAATCGACCTCGGGCACGGGCGGCAGACCCTGAACGCCGGGCGCCGCATCACCGCTCATGGCCGCCTTCACGAAAGCCTTGATGTCCTCACGGGTGATCCGACCCTTTGCGCCGGAGCCGCCGACCCGGCCCAGATCGATGCCGAGTTCCCGTGCGAATCGCCGCACGGACGGGCTCGCATGAGCCTTGGCGAATCCGTCCTCGTCGACGGCGGGCAACGCTGCGACGGCCGGCCCCTGTGCCGGTGTCGGTGCCGAAGGCGGCGCTGACGACGGTGCGGGCGCTGATGACGCGGCCGGGGCTTCGGCGGGGGCCGCTGCAGAAGCCGCCGCCGTTTCCGGGGCACCGCCGTCCGTCGCCTGGAGGACCAGGACGAGGTCACCCTCGGAGATCTTGTCGCCGGCCGCGACGGCGACCGACTCGATGATGCCGGCGGCAGGCGCGGGCACGTCCATCGATGCCTTGTCCGTCTCCAGAGTAATCAGGGGATCCTCGGCCGCGACGCTGTCGCCCGCACTCACATGGACCTCGATCACGTCGACATCGGCGAAGTCGCCAATGTCGGGCACGAGCACGGACCGGGACTCACCCGCCGCGGCGACGGGGCCCTCGGCGGCGGCCTCCTCCGGCGCGGACGGGGCGCTCTCGGTCGGGGCTTCTTCAGCCGCCCCGGCACCGCCCTCGGCCGTGACTGAAGCGATCAGACTCCCTTCCGAGACCCGGTCACCCTGGGAGACGTCGACACTGGCGATGGTGCCCGCCGCCGTCGCCGGGATGTCCATGCTCGCCTTGTCGGTCTCGATCGTGACGAGAGGATCCTCGACGGCCACGACGTCGCCGACGGCGATGTGGATCTCGATGACCTCGACGTCCGTGAAGTCGCCGATGTCGGGGACTGTTTGTTCGACTTTGTCGGACACGGCTCTGGCTCCCGGCATGGGGGGCGGAATCTAGAGATCCACCGGATTGGGTTTCTCGGGGTCGATGCGAAAGCGTTTGATCGCCTGCGTAACCGTATCCCCGTCGATGCTGCCTTCGTCCGCGAGGGCCTTGAGCGCTGCGACCACGACGTGATGGCGATCCACCTCGAAGTGTTCCCTGAGCGCCTTGCGCCCGTCGCTGCGACCGTAGCCGTCGGTGCCGAGGGTCACATAACGCCCCGGCACCCACTGGCGGATCTGATCGGGGATGACGGCCATGTAATCCGTGGCGGCCACGAAAGGCCCCTGCGCCTGCGCAAAGGACTCTTCGACGAAGCTGACCCGGGGTGTGTCGCCCGGATGGAGGCGATTCCAGCGCTCCACGTCCATCGCCTCGCGCCGCAGCTCGCTGAAGCTCGTCACGCTCCAGATGTCCGACGGGATGCCGTATTCGTGCTCCAGCAGGCCCGCGGCCTCGATGACTTCCCGGAGGATCGTGCCGGAACCGAGCAGCTGCACGCGCACCTTGCCCTGCCCGCCCTCGCGGAACCGGTAACAACCCTTGAGAATGGACGCCTCGGCGCCCTTGGGCATGGCGGGCTGGACGTAGTTCTCGTTCATGCAGGTGACATAGAAGAACACGGACTCCTGCTCCTGGTACATCCGCCGCAGCCCGTCGTGAATGACCACCGCAAGCTCGTAGGCGAACGCGGGGTCGTAGCTGACGCAGTTCGGAATCGTCGAAGACAGCAGGTGACTGTGGCCGTCCTGATGCTGTAGTCCTTCGCCAGCCAGCGTCGTGCGCCCCGCGGTGCCGCCGATCAGGAAGCCCCGGGCCTGCATGTCGCCCGCGGCCCAGGCGAAGTCGCCGATCCGCTGGAAGCCGAACATCGAGTAGTAGATGTAGAACGGCACCATGTTCACGCCGTGATTGGCGTAGGCGGTGCCGGCGGCGATCCAGGCGCAGGTCGACCCGGCCTCGTCGATACCCATCTGCAGAATCTGACCCGTCTTGTCCTCTTTGTAGAACATGAGCTGGTCGGCGTCCTGGGGCGTGTAGAGCTGACCGACGCTGGAGTAGATGCCGATCTGCCGGAACATCCCCTCCATGCCGAAGGTCCGCGCCTCGTCCGCAACGATCGGCACGATGTGCTTGCCGATTTTTTTGTCCCTGAGCAGGGCCGTGAGCATCCGCACGAGCGCCATCGTAGTCGAGATCTCGCGCTCGCCAGTGCCCTTGAGTTGGGCCTCGAACAGATCAAGCGAGGGCACTTCAAGTGCGGGTGCGTCGGAAATTCGCGTGGGCAGGAAACCGCCGAGCCGCTGGCGGCGATCCATCAGATAGCGCATCTCCTCGCTGTCCTGGTCAGGCTTCACGAACGGCACACTGGCGATCTGGTCATCGGAGACGGGAATGTTGAACCGGTCCCGGAAGGCCCTGAGCGCACCGTCGTCGAGCTTCTTCTGCTGGTGCGCGGTCATCTGACCCTCACCCGCCTCGCCCATCCCGTAACCCTTCACGGTCTTGGCGAGGATAACGACGGGCTGGCCCTTCGTATTCACCGCCTCGTGGTAGGCCGCGTGGACCTTGCGTGCGTCGTGGCCGCCGCGGTTCAGTCGCCACACGTCCTCATCGGACATATTGGCCACCATGGCTTTCGTCTCGGGGTACTTGCCGAAGAAGTGCTCGCGGGTATAAGCGCCGCCCTTGGCCTTGAAGTTCTGATATTCGCCGTCCACGCACTCGCCCATCCGCTGGCGCAGCAGGCCGTCGTAGTCCTTCGCGAGCAGCGGGTCCCAGCGGCTTCCCCAGAG
>Ga0316189_10002404_pt1 | contig 18450 bp, 15 predicted proteins | sample LowCovwburrow_MG_FD_204930 | JGI IMG/M metagenome (GOLD analysis project Ga0316189, IMG submission 204930) | Coastal sediment microbial communities from Maine, United States - Lowes Cove worm burrow | ecosystem: Environmental > Aquatic > Marine > Coastal > Sediment | place: USA: Maine...
TTGTAAGCCAGTGCCAGGCCCGTCATATTCAGCAAGTTTATAAAAATCCGGCTGGTGATACTGGGCTCCTTTTTGCTCTTACCGAAAGACGAAAATGCTGAAATAACCCCGGTGGCCAGATCTTTGAGAATAGACAGTACGACATCGGCAATCTCGTCAATTCGGGTAGTTGGTTGTCAATGGAGTCGGCGGATTCAGCTTAATAGACAGGCTCAAATGCCTTTATCGCTTCATAGGCTCGGGATAGACTTGGCGAGTGTTTTATGGCGTCATTTACAGACCAATCATTTTGGACGAATAGTGATAATATGCCGTTATAATCCGGACCAATCTTTGCCGTGCTTTTGCGCGCCGGTACAATAGCTCTCCGGACGTTTCTTTTTCTCGATTTTGCAGCAAGATTAATCACAACCGCCTTGGGATCTATTATTTCATCTGGATTCAAAGGGATATCAATTACTCTTATACCCAGAAATTTTGCGATGCTATCGCGGTCTGCCAGCAACCAAGACTCGATCTCTCTCACTGCCACCCGAAAAATCAAATTATTGTGTTTCGGATGCTTTAGCCAATCAGCAATGAGCAAGGGTGCACACTCACCCCGATCCAGATCGGCGAGGACTAAGATCGGGATACCTTTAGCGCTCTTATTGAATTGACCGATATTTTTCTTAAGATACCCAAAACCTTTGTGTCCTAAGCAGTTACCAGGGGCGAATTTTCGGCCGGATCGCTTGAGCAATTCTTGAGCAACAACTTCGCCCAGTAAATCTTCAACCGCTAAAATAACAGGAATCGTGTTAATCATTGAACAGGCTTAGCTGCACGATGTTCTTCGGTGCAGTCATTGGAAGTGCCGCATCGGCGACAGGCAATCCGCCGTCCAGTAACGCTTTGACCTCTTTTTTTGACGAGGCGAGTTCTACTTTTGTACCCTCCGGGTAAGGCGTTAGCAACAATACTTCCTCACCACCAATCCCCTCATCGGACAGTAAGTCTTCACTGTGCGTACTTATCAGGATCTGCCTCTTCCTCTTCTCTTGTATTCGCCACATTAAACCTGGAAGTCTCCGAATTATGGCAGAATTCAGATACAGTTCCGGCTCCTCCATTAAGAGTAAAGACTCCCCGTCAAGTATCGCCCATAGAAAAGCAATGAGACGAAGTGTGCCATCTGAAAACTCTTCTTCGCTTTGCTTTCCGGCTTTTGGCCGCCAGTGCTCATAGACGGCTTCCAAGTGAGGAATACCTTTATCATCTCTTGTATCGGTTAGCTGTTTTAGCTGTGGTACTGCAATTCGCAAAGCTTTTTCGATTTTTCGTAATCTTGATCGCCTGGTTCTTTCCGCTGTCCCAACAACTCGATCCAGGAAACTTTGCCCAAATGGATCCTCCTTTGGTGAAGGCCCCCTGAAATTGTCTGGGTGTCTTAGAACTTGCGGTACTAAATGTTGGTAGTAAATGGATTCCAGAAAGTCTGCTATTTGCCGGAACTCAAAATTAGTGTTGATTTGTTCCAGGTGTGTCTGATTTAGCCGAAGTCTGTCTTTCTCATCTTCTGGGTCAGGACGGTCGAGAATGAGCTTTTCCCTCTTCCACACTCGTTCATAGAATACGAAAGGCTGACGGTGTCCTCTAGACTCCTGTTTTATTCCCAGAGCGTATTTCCATTTTGCTTCTTCATCTTGGGAATTTGCAAGATGGATTTCTATTTCCACTTGAGGTTCCTTGCGGGCTGCAAGACACCTGATCTTCGAGATGCCGCCTCTTTCACTTACCGCCTTCTGAAGACCACCCCCTTCTGATTTAGCAACATCCCGCAAAAACCGAAATGCATCAAGAAAGTTGGATTTACCTGACGCATTGGGCCCGATTATGAAGACGCGCCTGCTCAGCGGCGTATCAACCGATCGAAAATTACGCCAATTTTTCAATTTTACATGTGAAACGTTCATAACATCTCTTTAAGTAAAGCCGGGTGATGAATGGATTAATTTGTTCGAATCAAAAAAATCACAGCTCTCTGAACTTGTCAACTATAATATTTCACCTATCATCTTATAACCACCTTAATTTTAATCAATTTTATTGCACAAGGTAATCAAAACCAATTCTCTTTTCAACTTTGGTAGATTGTGCATATGCATGCCTGTCTCAAAAGATGGGGCGAAAGTCGCCCAGACACAAACTGTCAGCGGATGTCTGCGTGAGTCTGCCTGCCCTGTGAAATACGAAGTCCATTTCACCGGGGCGGCGAATATGATTAATCGATTATCGAACAAAATCAAAACCCAACTATTTGTGGCAGCCCCGTGGTTGTCAAAATTTACCCAAGATTTTGTTTGCATATCCTTCAAGTTAGGTGTATGTTTTCTAAAATTGATACACACAAGGAGATGAAGTGCGGACCAACATTATTATTGACGACAACCTGATGGCCGAAGCCATGAAACTCAGCCGATTGAAAACCAAAAAGGCTGTGGTCGAAAGTGGTTTGCGCTTGCTAATTCAGATCAAAAAACAGGTGCAGATCAAAAGCTTGCGGGGTAAATTAGAGTGGGATGGCGATCTCGACAAAATGAGGCTTGATCGATGATATTGGTCGACTCATCCGTTTGGATCGATTATTTTAACGGCAACCGCACCTGGCAGACCGATTTGCTCGATGAATCACTCTCTTACCGACCTATTATCATCGGTGACATAATACTCACAGAGGTGCTTCAGGGCTTCAAATCAGATAAAGACGTTAAAGCTGCAAAGTCTCATCTGGACGCTCTGCCTTTCATGCAAATCGGTGGTTATGATGTTGCCCTGAAAAGTGCACAGAATTATCGGAGTCTTCGAAAAAAAGGGGTTACTGTTCGTAAAACTATTGATGTCCTTATCGCCACATTTTGCATCATCGAGGGGCTCACACTGCTACACGATGATCGGGATTTCGATCCCATGGTATCGCATCTCTCCCTTAAAGAGCTGCGGCCATAGAAGCTAAATATCAGTAGTTCTGAATTTTAAACAAACTTCCGGTAACCAGGAAATTTTTCTAAGAACTTCTCTTTCGTTTCAAGATCATCACGAAGCAGTAAAAAATCTTCAAATTCAAAACCAGGCGCAACGCTGCAACCAACCAAACTGTAGTCTCCTGTTGATTCAGCAGCCTGATATACACCGCCTTCCACAATGGAGACATAATCGCTGCAACCGGATCCGATGATATCTTCTTCAACCGTCGAGCCATTGTATTTTATCAATTTTACGGGATCACCTTCATAGAAGTTCCAAATCTCGTCATGGGCAACTTTATGAAATAAACTCACCTGTCCTTTCAGCAGCAGAAAATAAATATGGGTTACCGCCTTTCTGTCTTTATTCACCACCGGAGATGTTACCGCTTGTTTGGATTCATAAACCACGGCATAATATCCACCTTCCGGATGGGGAACTAAATTATACTTATCGATAAGATTTTGCATAATTTTTCCTTTCTGAAATCATAGGTTTCACCGCAAAGACGCAAAGTGCGCAGAGAATATTTATTTTATGTTTGCCGTTGAGTGGTCGGCAAACAGAAAGGACAACCCCCACCATACTAAAAAAACTACTTCTGCTTGATGGCATGATAATAGTAGGTGATCCTATTGCCCGAAAGGCATGTTTTTTTAACTTTCTGCCCTTGCTCGCATCCTACTGCTATTTAGCGGGGGTCAACAGAAAGTTAAAAGAAAAGTCCCTCTGCGCTCTTTGCGACTCGAGCGAAGCGGGCGGTGAATCCATGTCAAAACAGTAATGTCATTGGTAAAAAAAGGCAGGCGGGATTTAAAGATTTTTATAACTATGATAAAATTTTAAAACGCGTTTAACATACTCTTCGGTCTCTTCATAAGGCGGGACGGTCTTATAGCGTTCCACTGCTTTCGGGCCGGCGTTATAAGCAGCCAGGGACAGGGCCAGTTTTCCAAAACGATCATACATTTGTTTGAAATAGCGCGCGCCGGCATGGATATTTTGCGATGGGTCAAAGGGATCCTTGATTCCCAGGAGTTTGAAGTTCTGCGGCATTATTTGCATCAATCCCTTGGCACCCTTTTTCGATACCGCCCGAGGATCGAAACCCGACTCCGCTTTGATGATGGCTTTAAGCAGGGGAAATGCAACGCCGTATTGCTGGGAAGCATTGGCAATGATATTGTCATATTTTTTCGTTGAATAGCGGAGGCTTGTCTTTGGTTTTTCCCGGAGGAACAGTTTGAACTTCTGATTGGATGTGGTCGGCGTATTGGTAAAGTGCATGACCCCGTTTTCGTCGATGTAGCGGTATATATCCCCATAGGCAGTCAAAGCCACTGAAAACAGGAGGATAAGCGTATAAAATATTGTTATCCCAATATTTTTAATTTTACCTCGATTCATTGGCACCACAAGTTACAGCCGATTGTGACTTTTTGATTACTGATCACTGATCACTGATCACTGATCACGTGTCCGAGTTTTCGAAATCCGGAACGTTAAACCCTGCGTGTGGGGTCGAAGCCCGAAGGGCGTAGCCTCAAATCGTCTAACCTATTTAATTTATACACCAAATTACGTAAAAACACAAGATTATTATAGTATTTCTAAATAATTATAATGGGGTTATACATTTTAAGGTAATTTCTCAATGAGTTTAAGGAATACTGTCCAGTATTCTTCCGTAATAAGATTTTGGTCAACTTGATTTATCTATTTCCACCGTACCTATTGAGAAATTACGTTAAAACAATTTTAGTTGCAGCTGTTCAGATCCCTTTTTATTCCTCTTTTTTAACCGGGGCGTTTCGTCCAGTTTTAACCGATTTTCAATGTCCGCCACAAAAGGGGAAAGAAGACGATCTTCGAGTTTGCCGTATATTCTGCGCTTCTTGGCCCGGGTTAAATAGAGCCTCTCCTTGGACCGGGTCATGGCCACATAAAACAATCTTCGTTCTTCTTGGATATCCGCTTGCCGGCTGTTCCTTCGATTGAAGGGTATCAAGTTTTCCTCACACCCGGTAATGAATACGACGGGAAATTCAAGCCCTTTGGCCGCATGCATTGTCATCAACGAAACTTTTTCAGCCTGTTGCGTGTATATATCCGTATCGGTGTGCAGTGCGATGCCGGCTAAAAAACCATTTAAATCCGCTCTAAAATCTACGGCGACTTCAACCAGGTGCGCAAATGCCTCTTTATTTTTGATATCTCTTTTTAAAATGTCAACTAATTTAGTGTTTTTCTCCAGAAACAGCAATTTGTCCACCACCGACAAACCGGTCATATTCTCTTTGTACTGCGAAAGTTGTCGCGAAAATTCATTAAGCATCTGCTGCCGGGATGGTTTTAAACCGGGTATGGGAAATCGAGCGGCCTTAAGTAACCCTTGTGGAAGAGTAAAGCGGTTGCGGAAGCACCATTCCTTAAATAAATCCAGGGCTTTCTTACCGATGCCGGATATTAATAATTCCATGACGTTTTCATAATCCAGATAGCCGCCGCGGCCTTCACTCGCTTTTAACAATGAAATTATTTCCGGCAACCCTTTTTGATTTAAGATAGTTTCCCGGCTGGCAATTTGATAAGGAATGCCAGCCCGTTCAAACATCTTTTCGATAATCCGGTGCTGTTCGTTGGTGCGGTACAATATGGCAAAATCGGAATAACTACGAGACGTGGCGATGTTGGCATCGATCTCTTTTCGGGTATCGACGGAGTGAAATCCGGTGCCTCCGATCTGCTGCTCGATGATCCCGGCAATGATTTGTGCTTCCGCTTTGTCGGTCGCTAATTCCATAATGCTGATGGTTTTAGTGCCGTCAATTTGCGAATACGTTCGTTCATCGGAGGACGGATGGCGATGATTTTTGATAATCTGAAAAGAAGCATTTAATATGGTCTTGGTTGAACGGTAATTTCTGACAAGGTTGATCACACCGGTATCCGGGTAATCACTGATAAAGCGGTTAAAATATCTTATATCGGACCCCCTGAAGCCGTAAATGGCCTGATCCGGATCTCCAATGACACACAGGTCTTTGACGGAATTTTCAGCGGGGGCCAGCGCTCTGATAATACGATACTGAGCCTGATTTAAATCCTGATATTCGTCCACAAAAACATGCTGAAATTGTTTCTGATATTTTTTACAGATTTTTTGGTCGGTTTCAAACTGCCGGACCACATTAAAAATCAGATCCTCATAGTCATAGAGGTTTTGGATCGCCAACATGTCCTGATACGTTCGATATATTTCTGAAATTGTTTTCTTTTGTAGATTGCCAGAATTAATTTTTTCAAATTCATCAGGATCGAGGATCTGTTGTTTGGCTGCGATGATATGCTTTAATATCTGTTTCGGTTTCAATGAAATCTCACGACCTTGTTTTCGGACATGTGCCAAAGCTTCGGCAATCAGAATGCCGCGGTGGTGGTCATCAATGATATCTTTGGGAGTTTCATTTTGCTCGGTTAATATTCGGTAACAAAACGAATGAAAGGTGGCCACAAGCGGCAAGGATCGGGAATCTCCCATCAGGCCCTTTAATCTGGCTGCCATCTCCTGGGCCGCCTTATTGGTGAACGTTACGGCCAGCACCCGGTGAGCAGAAACTTTTTTTTTTATCATCAAATAAGCAATACGATGGGTCAAGGTACGGGTTTTCCCGGTACCGGGTCCGGCCACAATCAACAGCGCACCGCCTGGATATTCAACCGCACGCCGCTGCTCATCGTTGAGTTGACTGAATGAATCGCCATCTTGATGAGCTTTAAACAAATTTAATTGCGTCGTCTTGGGAAGCGCAATGGGATCAGACAATGATGGTTGATGCGAGGGTGCTTTAGAATAAGAAATCGTTTCCGCTGCTGAGTTTTGTTGAGGTACGGAAAAGAGGGTTTTTTGACCCAGCAGTAGTTCACGTTCATGAGAATTAAAAATCTTTATACGTCCGTATTCACCGTCATATCCCGGTGCAATCTCAACTTCTTTTTGCCGCATTCGCCGTATGGCCTCCCCGAGCAGCGGAATTCCGGCACTATTAATTTTATCGGTTTCAAGGGTATGTAAAATATTAAATTCATTACCTAATTGAGTGAGGGCTTTTTGATAGGTTTTTCTGACTTTTTTCGATTTTGCCCCCACCTGCAAGATATCAGAGAAAATTTCCGCCAAAGGAATGATGCTGTGATAAGAATGAGACGCTGGCGGTTTAAATCCTTGAGTGCGATCCGCCAATTCTTCCACCCGATTTAATACACCCAGGGTCAGCGCTTTGCCGCACAGCGGACATTTACCTTCATAATCCATTGTTTCCCGGGGATTGAGCCGAATTTTGCAGTTGCGGTGCCCATCCAGATGATACTTACCTTCTTGGGGATAAAACTCGAATGTACCCAAAAATTCGTCTGAGTTGCCACTTTTAATTGCTGATTTTATGCCGTCATAGGATAACCGGGTATTAAGAAGGTTGGCCTCTCTGCCCAGATTCATAGGTGAATGAGCGTCTGAGTTTGACACAAGGGTCAAACCATCCAGACCGGAAACACGCCAATTCATCGGCGGATCTGAAGAAAGCCCGGTTTCAGCGGCAAATATATGTGGCGTCAGATCTTCAAAGCACTCATCGATGGAATTAAATCCGGATTTTGAACCCAACATCGAAAACCAGGGTGTCCAGATGTGAGCCGGAATTAAAAATGCATGATCGGAAGTTTCCAACAAAATTTCCAGAAGGTTGCGGGCATCCAGTCCCAATATTGGCCGTCCATCGGATTTTATGTTACCGATACGATCCAGTTTGGCGCTGAATTTTTCGGCAACCGTCAAATCCGGTACCAGGACCAGATTATGATTTTTTCGGGTTTTATCGTTTTTTTTATATATGTTGCTGATTTCCGTGGACAATATAAAGCGAACCGGTCCGCGGCAGGCAACCGGAACCTGTTCATCACATTCCTTGGCAATCTCATTTTTCAGCTTGAAAAGACCCGCTTCCGCGGGTTCCAGTTTATCACATATTTCCGAAAACCATGCCGGGTAGGTGAAATCACCGGTTCCAACCACCGTAATCCCTTTTAACTGGGCGGCGATATACAAATTTTCAAGATCCAAATTTTTCGCGGTGGCCCTGGAAAATTTAGAATGAACATGTAGATCGGCAATGAATTTCATGAAATACCCATAGTATTTTTAAATGTGCCTGAAATTATGCAAGATATTGTAATAACGTTACTTTTTTGGCCCATTTTGTAGTACGCCGCATGGAATGATGGTCTCCGGCTCGTATAGAAGGTTAAGCCTACGCCTCGGAGAGAATAGTGAAATTTTAACCCGCCCTGGCGCAATTCGGTGTTAAACTCTTATCCGGGTATAATTGCTTGGTTTATAGTTAAATCAATGCAGAGTAAACGCTTTGAGTCTCGTTTTATTTAAAGCCATTCTTCCCTTTGTTAGCGACGCTGACTAACTTTAAAATTAGCTTGTAACCTAGGCTTAAACACGCTATATATTTATTTTTAATGGTTTTCAACACAATATCTTGTGTCGTAGGATTTCCACTTCGCTTCCCTTGCGAATATGGTAGGTTGGGTTAAGCGGGATGTTGGCATGATTTATGTTGGGTTAGCCTATCTTAATTCACCTCAATAGTTTGAAATATCAACAAAATTAGCGAACCCAACAAGATTGGTTGCAGACCGTCAGCTTAACCCAACCTACGATTTAGCGTTTAGGTTTACAATGTGGATACCCCCTATTGTATATTGTCGCAACCAGAATCAATCTGGAAAATATGCGCATTGATTAAAAAAAAACAGATCTATAACCCAAAGGAAAGTAATCCATCGCGAAAGCTTTCAATATCAATTAATTTCGGAGTATTGGAGTAATGACGAACGGATTGATTTTTTTTTTCAACACTCCAATATTCCATCACTCCAGTACTCCATAGCCGAGACTTTCAAAAACTTTTGGCAACCTTTAAATTACCTTTTTATTGGTCATAATTCAGATATATTCTATTATGAGTATTTTATCCAATTCCGCATCGATTACCCGTTATAAAGTCCACGGGAAAATGAAATCACCGGTTCTTGAGACCGTTGCCAATGGTTTAACAAAAAATACCATTTCGGAGATAGACAACCAGATCTCAGACATGGCGGTGGGATGGACGTCCTTTGAAAAACCCTTTCAACCTGATTTTAGTGGCTCCTTATTTGTTTACGGTGAGTATTTTGTATTTTCCCTGAGAATCGACAAAAAAAATATTGCGCCAAAAATCTTAAAGAAACATTATACGGTCGAGGCCGCCAAACGTCTGGCTGACAGTGGACGTGAATATTTATCCAAATCCGAAAAAAAAATGATCAAGGATCATGTTATCAATACGCTAAGCCTCCGCATTCCTGCAACGCCGAATATTTATGATTTGGTGTGGCATCACGAAGACTCAAGCGTGTGGTTTTTTTCCAATCTAAAAGCGGCCAATGAGGAATTGGAAACACTGTTTTCAAAATCATTTGACCTGTCGTTAATACGAATTTTTCCTTATACTTCAGCTTTTTTGTCAACCGATATTTCGGATTCACAACGTGATGAGCTCCAGAAAATATCTCCGACGCATCTATTTAAGTGAAAATTCAGCCACTAAGACTCGAAGTCACAAAAAAGCTATAAATATATTTTAACCTTTGTGACTTAGTGCATAGGTTCGTAAATACAGTAACGTAAAACTTGAGGAATGGATTCAAGTAAACAAATAAATAAAGAAATTAAAAATCATGCTTGATGTTGCTGTTGCCTACAGTCGTTATCAGTTTTTAGGGGAGGAGTTCCTAACCTGGCTCTGGTATGTGATCGAAAAGGATCAAAATCTGATTAAAAATTTTGATAAGGACTTTGTCGCCCTGGAAATCGGAAATCGTATTGTGTTTGAAAACCGCAGAAGAGAATCCGGGGAACGCATTACCATTAAAGGAGATGGTGCAAGTTTAGAGGAAGGTATTCTGACATTAAAAAAAGGGGCTCTGGTCTCTGAACTCAATGTGGTGTTTAAATCAGCTGAACTAACCTGGCAGTTTTCCCTTAAAGGCGAAAGTTTGAATGTCAGTAGTTTTAATCTCCCGAGCACCGGTACGCCGGAATCCGATGAAGATATTGAGGGATTTGTTCTTGAAAAAATATTTCTATATGATAAGATACTGAAAATTTTAGAAAATATTTTCACTTACTTCGTCAAATTAAGGTTATCAAATCGATGGCAAGATAAAACAGTTCCAAAAATCAAAAGCTGGATACAATCGGCATAATTCCAAAATTTTTCTTTATCTGATCATTGTTTTTGTCAGAAACGTATTCATATTTTGTCGATAACCTTATATTTTTAAACAGTCTTTTTTTTCCTGTTAATATGATGCGTCTTATCAATTCAATGATGATTATGTTTTGATCATCAATTAGTCTTTAAATTCACATTATTTCAGAAGGTTAAAAAGTTATTAGACTTATGAACAACACATCATTATCTTTATTAATTATTTAATAAATAATATTTATTAAGGAAATGGTATATGAAAACTACTATCAATAAAAATGATATTCTGCCTGTTCTTTCGAAAATACAGGGATTGGCCGGACGTAAAACCAATCTTGCCATCACCACTAACATTTTAATTCAAACGGAAGAATCGGGAATATCCATTGCTGCAACCGATCTTGAAACCGGATTTGAAGGTTTTTATCCTGCAAAAATAGATACTCAGGGAGCCATCGCGATTAACGCCAGAAAACTATATGAAATTGTTAGAGATTTTCCCAGCGAGGATATATATATAAATGAAGTTGAAAATCATTGGATTGAAATTGGAAACCAGACGGTGGAATATCATATCGTGGGATTAAATCCGGACGATTTTCCGGAGATTCCAAAAATAGAGGATGTTGATTTTTTTGATATTCATTCGACTTTTTTTGCTAAAATGATCGAGAAAACCGCCATTATTACGGGTGCACCCGATGATAACCGAGCCCATATTATCGGAATATTTGCTGAGCGAATCCAGGAGAAAGACCAAAAAATATTTAGACTGGTTTCCACCGATGGCAGCCGGCTTTCGAAGTCGGATTGCGTATTCGACAAAGAATTTGAACTGCCGGCTGGGCCTAATATATTGATACCTAAAAAGGGGCTCACCGAAGTTGCTAAATTCCTTGATAGCGAGGGTTCGGTAAAAATTGGGATTAAAGACAACAATTTTATTGTGAAAAAAGAGAAAGAGACTCTGATTATTCGACTTCTTGAGGGAGATTTTCCAGAATATGATGATATCGTTGTCGTAGATGGTGGAAATGACATTCCCTTAGATCGTCAATTATTTTTAATGACGCTGAAGCGTATGTCTATTTTGTCATCCGAAGAATACAAAGGGGTTATTTTTCATTTCAATACGGATAAACTGCTCATTAATTCCACCAATCCCGATATTGGGGAATCCAAGGAAGATATGGATATCAGCTATAAAGGAGATCCGGTGGAGGTAATGTACAACCCCAAATTTTTTATCGATACATTGGGCGTTATCGATGAGGATAACATTATATTGAACATCATTGATGAAGAAAAGCCCTGTAAAATAGCAGCTGAGAACGACAAATCATTTTTAAGCGTCATAATGCCGATGAGAATATGAAAGAAGAAAACAACGCAAATAATTACACCGAAGACAATATTAAAGTACTTGAAGGCCTGGAAGCTGTTCGTAAACGACCGTCCATGTATATCGGAAATGTCGATATTGCCGGACTTCACCACCTGGTTTACGAAGTTGTGGACAACAGCATCGATGAGGCCATGGCCGGATTTTGCAACCAGATTGATGTGGTCATACATACGGATAGCAGTGTCAGTGTGACGGATAACGGGCGGGGAATTCCGGTAGGTATCCATAAAAAAGAAAAAATACCGGCAGTTGAAGTGGTGATGACAAAACTGCATGCCGGTGGAAAATTTGACGATCATTCTTATAAAGTTTCCGGCGGACTGCACGGTGTCGGCGTTTCAGTGGTCAATGCGCTTTCAAGCTTATTGGAAGTGGAAATTTATTCCAACGGGAAGATTCATTCCCAGACCTATGAAAGAGGAATAAAAGCCAGTGAATTAAAGGTAACCGGCGATACCCGTAAGCAGGGAACCAAAGTTTATTTTATACCGGACGCCCAAATTTTTACCACCACTGATTTTAGCTATGATATTCTCGTGCGTCGGCTGAGGGAACTGGCCTATTTAAATAAGGGTGTCAAGATCACCATCGAGGATGAACGTTCGGATGCCAAGGAAGAATTTCTTTTTGAAGGCGGCATTAAACAATTTGTGGAATATCTCAACAGGAGACATGTGCCGCTGCATGAACCCATATTCATGGAAGGTGTTAAAAATGAGGTGCAGTTAGAAGTTGCCATCCAATACAACGACACCTTTAACGAAAAGCTTTTTTCTTTCGCCAATAATATTAATACGGTTGAGGGGGGATTTCATTTAATCGGATTTAAAGCAGGTATTACCCGCACCATCAACCAGTACGCCACCAATGGTAATTTACCGAAAAATTTAAAAGCAAGAATTACCGGCGATGACGTTCGTGAAGGACTCACTGCCATTATAAGCGTCAGAATAAAGCAACCGCAATTTGAAGGACAGACCAAAACGAAGCTCGGAAATAGTGAAGTCAAGGGATTGGTGGAATCTCTGCTTAATGAGAAGTTAAGCCAATTTTTTGGAGAAAATCCTGCCGTTGCCAGAAAAATAATTGCCAAAAGTGTGGATGCCGCCCGGGCACGGGATGCCGCCAAACGGGCGCGGGATATTGCCAGGAGTAAAGGTGCCCTGCTCGATGCCACCCTGCCGGGTAAGCTGGCCGAATGCCAGGTTTCCGATCCGGCCTTACGGGAAATATTCATTGTCGAGGGTGATTCGGCCGGCGGATCGGCCAAACAGGGACGTGACCGAAAATTTCAGGCCATCTTGCCGTTGAAGGGTAAAATTTTAAATGTTGAAAAAGCGCGTTTTGATAAAATTCTGCGAAGTGAAGAAATAAAAAATATCATTACTGCCCTGGGAACGGGCGTTGGAAAAGAAGAATACGATATCGAAAAAATAAGATACCACAAAGTCATTATTATGACCGATGCCGATGTTGACGGATCCCATATCCGGACCCTTCTTTTGACTTTTTTTTACCGTCAGATGGAGGATATTGTGAAAAAAGGCTATCTGTATATTGCGCAACCGCCGCTGTTTAAGGTCGGCAAGGGAAAGAGCGAAAAATATCTGAAAGATGAGATGGAGTATAATGAATGGATATTAAAGAAAATATGCGATCAAAAAGAAATAACCACCGGCCAGGATGAGAATAAGTTATCAGGACACCGACTTTACCTTTTTATTTGTGATTTATCCGAGTATTTTACCCAAAGCGAAAAGTTGAGTAAGCGCGGCATTGCGCCCAAGCTGGTGGAGCTTTTGATATACGAGGGTGTTGAAGATAAAAATTTTCTGCAAGACCAGGGCAGGATGTCTGCTTTAAGAAACCTGTTGATTAAAGAAGGGTATCGCGCCGATAATTTGAACTGGAATGAAGAGCGCGGCATTTATGAATTTATGATTTTGGGGCATGACGGCACAGAGGATAAAGAAATCATCAGCGGGCCGATGGCTGAATCCTTTACCCCTATAAAATTGGGAAGGGGGTTGATTTACTCCAGCGATTATCAAAAATGTCTGATAGCCGGCAAAAATATAATAAAACATGACTCTCCACCATTTAAAATTTTTACAAAAGATAAAGAGGAACCGGCCGCTTCAGTACAGGATAAAAAAGAACTGCTGGAACTGCTGTTCAAAGAAGGTAAAAAAGGTATTAGTGTTCAGCGCTATAAAGGTCTTGGAGAGATGAATCCCGATCAGTTGTGGAATACTACCATGAATCCGGAAAAAAGGACCCTGCTCCAGGTGAAAATTGAGGATATGGTAGATACCGATGAAATATTCACTGTTTTAATGGGCGAGGAGGTTGAACCCCGCAGAGAGTTTATTCAGAATAATGCCCTTGAAGTGAGTGTGTTGGATATTTAGTCGAGTTTCGGGTTGAAAGAAAAAAGTATGGTGCAGGGCTCATGGCGCAAGGCATAAGGCCTAAAACATAGAGTCGAAGGTAGAGGATATATATGGTTGAATGAGTTGATTGAGTAAAAACAGAAAACTTATTCAACCAATCATCCAATCAACTATTCAACGAAAATATGCAATGAATATCCATCAAATAAAAGCCCGGGATTTACCGGATCTGTGGTTCCAGGCAGTCAACGACATTCTCGATCATGGGGAGCGATTTGTGATTGATCGGGGTTCCTATGCCGGCCAAACCCGTCTTGAATACGATTATTTTATGGGGCATGTGAATTATCCCGCCACCATCCCGCTGATACCGGACATCCCACCCGGCTGCGGCATTCCCAATCCAGTGGAGCATGACTATATTTACGGCGGCCCCGGATATGAAAGGGCCTACATTGAGTATTTGATGTCTGCCCGCAAGGAGCCGGGGGAATCCTATACCTATGGTGAACGGTTGACAAGAGTGCCATTGACAGGAGATAAACTGGTCTGGTGGGAACAGGAAAATGCTGAAATCGTCGATAAGCGCGACGTTGACGGCAATATTGTCTTTGAGGAAGATGGACAGCTCTATTTAAATCAGATTGAATGGGTCATCGATACTTATAAGCAATTTGGCCAACGCAATAATCAGCTGGTATTGCAGGTGGCCCACCCTTCAGATCTAACCTTACTGGATCCTCCCTGTTTACGATCCATCGATACTCGCATTCAAAATGATACCCTTCACTTTTTTGTGTATTTTCGCTCCTGGGACCTTTGGAACGGATTTCCGGCCAACCTGGCGGCCATTCAGAACCTTAAAGAATATATGGCCGGCGAGATCGGTGTCAGCGATGGCGAGATGGTGGTGGAAAGTAAAGGGCTTCATCTTTATGGTTACGCCGAAGATCTTGCGAAACTGAGGTGTTTGAGAGATTAACAAGATCCCAGGTTGGGCGGTTCGGCTTTTCCCATTATAGTCGTCTTATTCTAAAAACATCTCCGGTTCCTTCCGTTTGCTGTAGTTTTCCCACAACCATTCGGCGATGCCCAGGATCTTGGGGTCTTTCATTATGCGGGCTCCTGTAGGGCAGTTTTTAACACATGCGCAGCAGACAATGCAGTTGCCGGATTCGGTGAGCATTTTATCTCTCAAGGCAATTGCGGCTGTCGGGCATACTGACACACAGGTTTCGCATCTGGTGCATAGGTCCTCCAAGGTTTCAGGACTGATGTCTTTCAAAAGTGTGGGATCTCGGTATGGGTAATTTCCGGGGAAGTCGGGAATGGGTATGCTGTCGATGGAATCGACTTGCTGAACTTTTTCTCTGATAAGAGCGCCGAATTCGGAACACTTTTCGATATCTTTATGATCCGGCCGCCGGCGGGCAATTGGAAATTTGGAATCCGCAAAAGAATGTTCGCCGATAAAAGCGCCCCCGGCAATTGGTCTGAATCCGGCTTCCACGGCCAAATCCTTCAACTCCCTCAATGCATCCTCAAATTCCCGATTGCCATATAACACAACTAGGACGGCCGGGGTCCCATCGGCCTTAAATTGCCTGATACGCCCGGCGGCTTCTGGTGGCACTCGACCTGCGTAAACTGGGGCCCCAATAATGGTTAAGCCGTCATCGATCCTGATTTCTTTGCCGGGCTCTTTAGAGCAACTTGAATCGGGCAGCGTCAAATCGATGTGTATAACAGCTTCGGGTTTTAACCCGGCAGCAATTGCGTTCAATACTTTTTTGGTGGTCTGAGTAGGGGAAAAATAGAGTAAACGTAGCTTTTCGATATTCATTACGAACCTCTTGGTATAGGGAAGTAGGGAAGGGTCACATCTTAAATATTAACGGTTTCGTAAAAAGTCTTTTAGTCGTCATGCTGGACTTGATTCAGCATCTAGAATGTTTTGAATTTACTGGATTCTGGCTTTCGCCGGAATGACGCCAAAATGTGAATATTTACTTTTTACGAGATCGTCAATATTTGTTTTTTGATATTATTAATTCTACTCTTTAACCGTTTATTTTTCTTTAATTCATCGGCTATTCAATTATGCATTATGGTAATTAAAGCACCACTGACCCCACCGAAATATTCTCCCAAATCTTTACAGATAATTCCGGTCATATTCCGCGCTATAAAAATCGCAACTTCGCGGGCTTTATTTTTTTAATATTTGTTCCTGGTTATTCCCTCGGTTGATCACTTGATAATAAGCACCAAGATATTCAACGCGCAGCGGGCGTGCCATTTACTTTGCCTCTATTTTAGTACCTATTTATTGAAATCACATCATGTTTGCGAAGGATTTATCTAACAAAATATTTTAGCCACCAAGTCACGAAGTTAAATTATAAGAAACAGTCATTGTTTGTGTCTTTGTGCCTTTGTGGCTATTCTATCCGGTTTATCCGGGTTAGGTTTTGAAAGATTTTAAGTAGGAGGCGACAAATACGAAGAGAAAGCTGATATAACAATATTTATTATTTAAGATGTGACCCCAATTTTTTCCTTCAACAAGGAAAATTCATACCATAGGGAATCGCAAGGGTTCCCATCTGAAAAATATAACTTCCTGTTACCGCAGGTGTAGACTGCACCTGAAATAGTAGTCGAGGTATCTTCATCATGGTGCCTGCATATTCCACCCTCTTGATCATGGCTTTTCATCATTTCAATGGTTTTATCCAGATCAAAATCCCGGTAGATAACAGATATTTTTCTATTGGTAAAACTGAGACGATCTTCTGAGTTTTTGATACTTGATTGCCTGCCTGCCTTCAGATTACGTGGGCCTAATTCTGCAGAAGTAAAATGATTTGTTTTTACCAGCCACCGGATGCTTTTTTGCGTATTCAAGTGATGATGGCCCAATTCAACAACGGCAATTTTGCCATGACTGTCAGCCAGGACAAGTGACCCCCCACCGGCATGGGGCAAATCTGATATTTTTTCCAGGGCTTGATCCACATTGTCGCAGGTCGTCAACAAAAACGGCATTAAAAAATATCGACAGGCCCCTGAGCCATGATCAGTGGTGAGGATATTGGTATCGGCCAGGCAGAACCCTTGGGAATTGATGCCACTCGAGTAAGCGCAGGGTGCTCCAAGACTGCCCAGGGATAGAATTTTTTTCCCTTGCCAATCCGGATCATGATGAACAAAAACCCGTTGGAAAACCTGGTTTCCGTCAGCCAGATCCCGGTTTTTCCCCACAACTGCTTGTTTAGAAGAAAGCGATACCGCCCATGAAGTACATCCATCCATGTCCAGCAATATTCGGAGATGATAAAAACGAAATAAATCAATCATCCGCAGGTCGAAGCCTTTGGAAATTCCCTTGACTTCCTCAAATACGTCAGGAAATAATTCCCCTGTTATTCTGATCTGTTCTCCAAGGTATCCTTTTGCTTTGTCTGATTGGAGCAATTGCTGATATTTGCCCAATTGTACATGGACATTTTCACGCACCGGCCCAATCATTTCAGGACAAAGCCCTGCCTGGAGCAATCCCCGTTCATAGGGGGATCCCCTTAAAATCAAGGGATTTCCTCTTTTCAAGTGTGCCAACATTTCAACTTTTTTCAAACAAGTGACAGGAAACCCAATGATTGGCGAAAGGCTCTCTCGATACGGGGACTTCCGTGCCGCATCTCTCCATAGCTTCCGGACAGCGGGTGTGAAACTTGCAACCACAGGGAGGGGTTAAAGGAGAAGGAATATCCCCTTTCAGGATAATCCGTTTGTGAACGCCGATATGTTCGACCTGGGGAATCGCATCCAGCAAGACCTTGGTATACGGATGAAGCGGATTTTTCAGCAGTTCGCCCACTTCACCGATTTCCACCAGTTCACCCAAATACATGACGGCAATACGATCGCTCAGATAACCAACAACTGAAATATCATGAGAAATGAAAAGAATTGTCAGAGAAAAGTCATCTCTTAATTTCCCCATTAATTGAATAATCTGAGCCTGAATTGAAACATCCAAAGCCGATACCGGTTCATCGCAGACCACAAATTCCGGACGCAGGATCAAAGCTCGCGCGATACCGATTCTTTGTCGTTGACCACCGGAAAACTGGTGGGGGTAGCGTCTCAAATGTTGAGGTTTAAGCCCGACCCGTTCTGTAATATCCGCGACCCTTTGGTCCATTTCTTTCCTGCTCAAGGATTCATGGACCTTCAAAGGTAATCTAATGATGTCTGCAACAGACATCCTTGGATTTAATGATGCATAGGGGTCCTGGAAAATGATCTGCATCTTCCGCTT
>Ga0316189_10002405_pt1 | contig 18449 bp, 8 predicted proteins | sample LowCovwburrow_MG_FD_204930 | JGI IMG/M metagenome (GOLD analysis project Ga0316189, IMG submission 204930) | Coastal sediment microbial communities from Maine, United States - Lowes Cove worm burrow | ecosystem: Environmental > Aquatic > Marine > Coastal > Sediment | place: USA: Maine...
AAATGGGTAACCAGTAATTCTGGTAAAATTAATTTTAAAAGGTCTAATGATAAATCCAATGTTTTGCTTTTTTTTACAAAAATCGAAATCTTTTTTCAAACTACACACAACTTTTAGTCATGATCCCTTTTTAGGCATTGGTCCTCGTAAATGAATAACCAAACCATTTAAAAAATTTCGTAAAATTTGGTCGCCACATTCCATGTATTTTGGATGATCTTCTTTTCTGAAAAAAGCTCCAAGTTCACTTTTAGAAATTCTAAAATCTACCAAACTTAAAATCTTTACAATATCATCATCTCTTAACTTTAAAGCAACACGCAGTTTTTTTAAAATATCATTATTTGTCATAAGTTATAATTTCTCTATGGTATCCATGCTTTTCATCGATTTAATTTTTATGGATAGGTATTCTAGACGTTTTTAATTTTTTATAAAGATACTTTAAATATTAATTTTATTATTAAATATTAAAAATCAAAATAATCATTATAAAGTACTGATAATAAGCATCTTAATGATTAAAATGTTTTTGTTTTATGTTATTTTGATTTCTATGTGCTACCTAAAAATCGGATAAAAAAACGAGCCTTATGATGAAATAATAAAAATCTTCGATTAATAACATCTTGTTTTTCGATAAGTTACATTATATCTACGATTATTAAATAATTCTTCTGTGTATATTTATAGTATAATTAATTAATCCCTTAAAAAATGATTAATAGAGTAGAAAAATTAAGTCTTTTATCCGAAATGATTGCTTTTGCAAAATACGATAAAAACATAAAAAATATAGAATATAATTTTTTGCTAGGTGTTGCAAAACAACTTGAAATATCTCGTGAAGATTTTGAATATTTAATAGAACATCCTGTTACTTATACGCATTTGAAATCTCATAGCGAACGTATTGTTCAGTTTCATAGATTAGTTTTATTAATGAATATTGAACAAGAATACGGTGAAGAAAATAATTCTGCGGGTGTTATAAAACTTTATAATTTTGGACTTCGAATGGGTTTAAGTCACGAGTCGATTACTAAAGTTTTGTATTTAATGGAAAGTTTTCCAAACAAGATCGTACCACCAGATGTATTAATAGATATTTTTAAAACGCAGTACAATTAATCCATTAATACCGTAACAAAACTTAAATTGGTTTTGACATAGAAAAGCTAAAAGTTTAAACTTTTAGCTTTTCTAGTTTATTTTGGTAACTTTTAATTTCGTCTCGTAATTTTGCAGCTACAATAAAATCTAATGCTTTTGCAGCTTCTTCCATAAATTTACGTTTCTCTCTAATTTTCTTTTCCAGTTCGGGTTTGCTTAAATACTCGTTTTCTGGTTCGGCTGCTTTTGCTGCTTCCAATTCATAGCTATAAGTACTTATTGAGTTTTTGGACAAGGCATTGTCTAAGCTTTTGTTTAATGCTTTTGGCACTAAATTGTGTTTGGTATTGTATGCAATTTGTTTCTCGCGTCTGTACGTCGTTTCATCAATTGTTTTTTGCATGCTTTTGGTTATTTTATCGGCATACATAATGGCTTTTCCGTTTAGGTTTCTTGCAGCTCTACCAACGGTTTGGGTAAGTGAGCGCGCAGAACGTAAAAAACCTTCTTTATCGGCATCTAAAATGGCAACAAGCGATACTTCGGGTAAATCTAAACCTTCACGAAGTAAGTTTACGCCAACTAAAACATCAAACAAGCCTTTGCGCAAATCTTGCATAATTTCTACACGCTCTAAAGTATCTACATCGCTATGAATATAGCGACAGCGTATTTGAATTCTATCTAAATATTTAGTCAATTCTTCTGCCATTCGTTTGGTAAGTGTGGTTGCCAAAGTGCGTTCGTCTTTTTCAACACGTTGCTGAATTTCTTCGATTAAATCATCAATTTGATTTAAACTTGGTCGTACTTCTATAATTGGGTCTAATAACCCCGTGGGGCGAATCACTTGCTCCACATAAATACCGTCGGTTTTTTGAAGCTCGTAATCTGCGGGTGTTGCGCTTACATAAATGACTTGGTTTTGAATGGTTTCAAACTCTTCAAATTTTAAAGGCCTGTTGTCCATAGCTGCGGGTAGTCTAAAACCATATTCTACTAGATTTTCTTTTCGACTTCTATCGCCACCATACATAGCATGAACTTGCGAAATGGTAACGTGGCTCTCGTCTACAATCATTAAAAAATCATCTGGGAAATAATCTAATAAACAGAACGGACGTGTACCTGGTAATCGTCTATCTAAGTATCGCGAGTAGTTTTCAATACCAGAACAATAGCCTAATTCTCGAATCATTTCTAAATCGAATTCGGTACGTTCTTTTAATCTTTTAGCTTCTAAATGCTTACCAATTTCTTTAAAATAATCGTGTTGTTTTACTAAATCGTCTTGTATCTCTTTAATGGCACCTTGTAAAACCTCGGGCGAGGTAACAAACATATTTGCAGGATATATAGTGAGCAAATCGTATTTTTCTATAACTTGATTTGTTTGAATATTGAATGATTCCATGTCTTCAATTTCATCACCAAAAAAGTGAATGCGAAATGCATCATCAGCATAACTAGGGAATATATCAACGGTATCACCTTTTATTCTGAAATTTCCATGTTTAAATTCATCTTCGGTTCGAGAATACAAACTTTGTACTAATTGATGTAATAATTTAGTTCTTGAAATGACCTGATCTCTTTTTAAAGTAATAACATTTTTTTGAAATTCGATAGGATTACCAATGCCATAAATACATGAAACAGATGCAATAACAATAACATCTCTACGACCAGAAAGCAATGAAGATGTAGCGCTTAAACGCATTTTTTCTATCTCTTCATTTATAGATAAATCTTTTTCAATATAAACTCCAGAAACAGGTATATAAGCTTCTGGTTGATAATAATCGTAGTATGATACAAAATACTCTACCGCATTCTCAGGAAAAAACTGTTTAAATTCGGAGTATAATTGAGCAGCAAGTGTTTTGTTATGCGCCAAAACTAAAGTTGGGCGTTGTACTTCTTCAATGACATTGGCTATTGTAAAGGTTTTACCAGAACCCGTTACACCAAGTAAGGTTTGATATTTTTCATCAGTATTTATACCACTAACTAATTGTTTTATAGCTTGTGGTTGGTCTCCAGTGGGATTAAAATCTGATTCAATTTTGAATTGCATTTTGCAAAATTACACAAAATATATGGGTTATCGTTTTAAAGTGAAATGCCCCATAAACAGACGTCCGTCTTGTAGTAAAACTTTAAACCAATAATCGTTTGTATTTAGTAGTTTGCCATTAAAAGTACCGTCCCAACCCGTAGAAAGAGGGCTTAATTGTTTAATTAGTTTTCCATATCGATCAAATATGTAAATGGTGCTATTTGGTTGAAATTGCGAGTTAATACCCAAAATTTGCCAAGAATCATTATCGCCATCTCCGTTAGGTGTAAAATATTTAGGGTAACCAATAACAGAGACCTCTATGCTACTTGTTCCGCACCCGTTTTTATCTCTTATATAAATGGTATGAATACCAGCTTTGACTTTATCGAAAAAAGGTTCGTCTTGATAAAATGAAAATTCATCATCTAATGCATATTCGTAATCACCAAGACCAAGATTAGCTTCGTTTATAGTTATTGAATTATTATCAGAAACATCAACAATAGAAATATCGTTTAAAGTTATAGTGGCGATTTCTGATGCATTTACAAAAACGTCTCTGGTCCTAGAGCATCCTGTGCCATCTGTTTTTGTAAGTGTAATTGAATATGTTCCAGGTATAGAAACTGTTAAAGTAGAATTATTAGATAGTATTGTACCATCTTCGTACACCCATTCGTAGGTGTAAGTTTCTAATGTGTTATCTTCTAAAGGATCTAAAGTCACTGTAAAATCTGGATTAGAAGAGCAAACAATTAGTGGTGTTTCTATACTGAAATTAGGCAATGGATTTACTATTAATTCGATATTTGTAGTGGCAGTACATGTCGGGTTAATAGGGTTTATAACATCGACTGTAAAGGTTTGCGTTCCAGAAATTAATGGATTTGGTAGCGAAGGGCTACTCGTTATTAGGTTTCCGAATTCATCGCGATAGGTATAGTAAACTTCCATTCCAGTCTGCATATCTAAGATGGTATTTTGAATTGTTGAAGTATCAAAATAATGTAAGCCATCTGTATCATCCAACCCATCATCGCCATCGCAAACAGCCGGAATTATAACTGGATTAGCGACGGGTTGTTTATCAATAATAAACTCGATAGTTGTTTCATCGTAACACGCACCATTAGGATCCAATGTTGTATTGTTTGTTACTCGCGCCGTAATTATTTGGCTCGTTGTTAAAAAGGGGTCGGGTAACGGACTTGGTAATGGTGCATTATTTTCATCAGAATAAGTAACCGTTACATCCGCAAGGGATTGCCCATTAAGTAAATCACTTTCTATTTGAGAGGTGTTAAACGGATAGTTTACAGCATCATCAGTTGTATCGAAATCACATTGTCTATCAATTGTAACTGGGTTTGCTGTGGGTAATGACTCGACGTTTAAAGTTATATATGGACCAAAAACTTGACAATCATTATCTATTTGGCTATCTACGCGTATATAAATCTGTTGTGAGTCTCGGTATCCAATATTTCTGTAATTCGATATATCTGTAATGACATTAATTTCTGCTAAAGCATCAGCCTCATTTCTATAAAAATTAATAAATGGTGTTTGTGGCAGAAAAAAGTTTTCAACAATATTTCTCACATAACTAAAATCGAAAGTTGCAATACCATCTCTGTCATCGTTGTTTGTATTATCATTTCCATTTGTATCTAAAAAGTCATCACATCTATTAATAATTTCATTTATTGCACCTACTGGAATTTGACTAACGGCAACATTTAATTGTATTTCTGAAATGCTTGCACATCCAAATTGAGATTCTATACGAGCCCAAGCAACATCAGTAAGAGGACTTGAGCTATTCTCGTAGGCTAGAGGAGAAGCTATATAATCTGAGCTTGTAATATCTCCTAAAGCCGCAGCAGATTGGCTTAAATAATAGGAAAATGTTTCGTTTACTGCATTGGTAGAAATCTCATTATTAGCTTCGGTTAAATTGAAAAAACTAATGCCATCAGTATCATTATCGCATTGTATTAAAACGACAGGAGTTGTTACAATTGGTAAAGGGTTGACTGTTAATATAATTTCCTCTGAAATTAAACCACAGGAGTTACCATTTATATTTAATGACACACGATAACTATAATTTTGAAAGCTTAAAGGGGTATTTGAAACTGTTAATGCATTTGTAGTTGCGTTACTGTAATTGGCATTGTCTATTACATCTGTCCAAGTAACACCATCACTACTTACTTGCCATTGGTAACTGTCAATTGTATTTGTTTCTATTGAGAAAGTTGTAGCGCCTAATTCACAAGATGCTTGATTTGTTGGTTGCGTTATAATATTTATTGGTGCAGCTGTAAGATAATCACTATTTGGTAGCGTATAGCCATCACTCGCATTAGTAACTAATCCTTGTCCTGTACTTAAATCGGCTATTAAATCGACAAGCACATTGCCATCACCTAAATAGTTATCGTTGTTAGCATCAGAAAAACCAGCTTCAATAACATCGCTACAGCCATCGCCATCTGAATCTTCATCAATATAACTGAATATAGTGTCACCATCAAAATCGTTAAGGGTGTAGCCTATTAGGTTACTATCGGGTATGGTTTCAGCATTATCGTCCCATCCGTTTATTCCAAATGAACCACCACTGTCAATAATTCCGTTTAAATCGGTATCAGATAAAAGTCCTAATTGACCAGTTTCTACTAAGTCTGTAATGCCATCATTATCGCTATCTAAGTCATAAAAATCGAGGACCGTATCATTGTCGCTATCAATGGGTAAAGTAGATATATTATAGGCATCGTCTAATCCGTTTGAATCTTCATCAATACCAGATAATGAAATAATTACACCTGTATTTTCGATAAAATCGGGAATGCCATCATTATCACTATCTAAATCCAATGCGTCTTTAATGCCATCAAAATCATTATCATTTTTAAAACAGGTTAGTGATAATATGCCGCTAAAACCTGAATCTGTTGAAATATTAATTAATTTATGAATAAAAGAAAAGCCATCAACTTGATTTGCTAAAAATTGATAAGGCGTATTTCCTGTTGGAGAGGGATTAATTTTAAAATGAATTTCTGAACCTGAGATTTGTGTGATGCCAGTTTCAAAAATACCATCAAAATTTGAGTCGACTAGTAATCGATCATCAGGGTCTACAAGGGTTATATTTTTGTTTACAGGCAATATTTTTGCTATAAAAACTTCGCCATCTGTTTCTATATGATTAACAGCAAGGTCTTCCATGAGTTTTACGTTTACAGGTTCTGTAAAAGACAGACTGTAATTGCTTTCTGCACTATTGGCAGGTTGAACATTACTTGTGAAATTTCCAAGGTTAGTACCCGTTATGGAATTTGTTGTGTTTCCTGAGCTATTATTTTGTGTATATGTTGCTGTGGCTATTGTTGTATTAACTGTGCCATCTTGAAAAACTAATTGCGGTGAATTTGTGTTTGATAGATTAAGTGTTACATCGCCTCTAGATTCGGTACAATTTAAAATACCATCGTTATCGTTATCAATATCTATGTTATCAATAATGCCGTCGTTATCAATATCGTCTGGGCAAATGCTTACAGGCACATCAACAGATTCGAGCGTTAAGCCAGAACAAGTCACAATGCCTATTAGTTTATATTTTCCAGGAATTGTTGGTGTTAAATCTGGTGTGCTAATGTTTGTGCTAACAAACCCAGATGCAGAACCGTCATCAAACCACCATTCGAAACTATCAAAATTTTGAGTGTTAGCGGCAGATAATGTGATGTTAGGAATACAGTTTCCTAAGGTTACAAACTGCGCATCAAAATTAATTTCTGGTGCCGAAGGAAAACCCGAATAAAAACTTCCAGAGGTTGCTGCACCATTGAAATTAAAATAGGCACAGTATAACTCATCTGAGCTTTGAACAGAAATATTACCAAAAAGCCCAAGCACTTTGTAAGTAATATAATCTGGTTTGCCTAAAACGGCACTTGGACCAATAGTTGAAAAATTTGAAATAGGCGAATTGTTTATAGTAACTGTTGCACCAACTTTTGTGACAATGGAAATACCACCTGTATACGTTGTGCTACCAATATCTTCAATATTGGCAATGTTGTCTAAATTTCCTCGTGTTTCGCAACTTAATGGCGGTACAAAAAATAGACCTTGATTTGCTTCACTTGTTGTTGCTCCTATGCCTTGGTATGCAAAAACCGGTTGTGAAGTTTCAACATACATATTACCAACAGAAGTATACGAGTTTCCTTCAATTAAATGATATTCACCTGCATTAATTGTTGCTGTTGGTGCATTTCCATTTATACTTATAGTCGTGTTATTGGTATGGGCAACAATTAAAACATTTTCCCAAGCGTTTGTTCCGTCGCCTTTAACAAATATATATTCTGTTCCTACTTTAGAGAGATCAACAATTTGGTCTATACCATAATCACGTCCATTACCATTACTAAAACTGCCGTTTGCAGAACCACAGTTTACTACGATATCTTTAGTGGAACTTACTAAACAACCAATAAGCCCATCTCTATTAATTACACTATCAGAACTATTGGTAGCTATGGTATAACTTTCGCCTTCATTTAAAGTGATACTAATTGGTGTGGTACCTGTATGGTTTTTTATAACTAACCCAGCTGGAAGATTGCTAAATGTGACTTCTGTATCGTCTTCTGTAGCCATTACCGAAACAAAGTTTAAATAATTACTTTGCGGATTTTCGTTTGTAAAACTACCTACTCTAAATGTCCTGCCTAAAGCAGTAAGCCCTTTGCTAACCAAAGCTCCGGCTTGTGCTCCGTTGCCTGCATTCATTCTTACAGAAACATAAATAGTGCCTTCGGCTTCAATAATATAACCTTTATCGTTTGTTATAACACTAGTTTGACTTGAAGCGATGAATAGTTGCCCAATACCTGTCTGTAAAAATATTTCTTGTGGGTTTGTGTTAGATACATTTCCTGTGATATAATTTGATGCGGGTTGTCCAACAGGTTTTATTGTATATGGAATATCTGAACCACTTGGTGTCGATAAATAGATGTACTGCTGTTCTGGGTTTGCATTGCCAAATTCGGCATTTGTTAAGGGCGGAATATAATGTGTTTTGCTTAATTGAGAGAAGCCTTGGCTACTTATTAAAATAAATAGAACAATGAATAATTTTTTATTACTAGCAGGACAACTAAGCATTTAAAATTAAATTACATAAATTATTGTAGATGACTAAAATATAGTATTTAATTAAGTTGTACTTATAAAAAGTTAAAAGGTTTAATTATTTAATCATTTTAAGATAAAATGAGCAACACACTTGTTAAGTTAAGGTGTAATAGCGACGTTTTATCGATTATTTTACAATTTTTTACACAAGTAGCGCTTATCGCTTTAAAGCAAAATGCCCTTTCACATCGAAAGCTTCATCATTTTGAATAACTTTTGCTACAAACCAATAATCACCTGAAGGCATATTTTGACCGTTAAATGTTCCATCCCAGCCAATAGATGTATGAGTTAAAGTTTTTAAGAGTTTTCCATACCTGTCAAAGATATATACTAGGGTTCCTGGTAATTGGTTAACACCAATAATATGCCAAGTATCAAAATAGCTATCGTTATTTGGAGTTACAAATTTTGGAATATCGAATACAAAAACTTCTTTTGTTGCATCCATGCAACCATTTAAATCTCTAACGGTTACAGTATGCATTCCAAAAGTTACATTATCAAAAATATTTGATGTTTGTTGTTCTTCATTGTCTAAAAGATAGACATAGTTTCCTATTCTGTTTTCGTTTATATTTATTGTGATACTATTGGGGTCTTGAAAATGCACCTCTGTTGTGAAGGTTATTTCTGCTTGTTCAGATTCTATAACTTCAAATGTCTTTATTGTTTGGCAGTTATTTGGTGTTGTAATAGTAACTGTATATGCTCCAAACTCTGTAGGAAAAACCTCTATGCTGGATGATGTGGCGTTATTTACATTAGGGTTTACCGTTGTAGACCATAGGTAAGCGTCGTTAGAATCGCCTGTATCTACATCTATAAACAATGGTAAATCATCAAGACAAAGTGGAATAATATCATCTATAGCAATTATAGGTAGAGGGTTTACAATGGTAATAAATTGTGTAGTAGCAAAGCATTCTGTACTATTGTTTTCTATTCTTGCATATATAATTTCTCCATTTTCAGCCATATATAAATCACTTGATTGTTCAAATTTATTTTGTGCATTTGCCAGACTACTGTAATAAGTAATTGAAAAAAGGTCTTCATTTTGTGTGCCTAAAATATTGATGTTATTGTCTGATAGTCTAAACTCGAAAGCTCCATCATAGTCGTCATCACATGTTACAAAATTCGGTGGTGTATTTGCAATTGGATTTGGTAAAATTGTAAGTATAAAACTGGTTGTTGATACACAGTTTGGCGCTGTAACATCTTCAATTCTAACACTAATGATGTAATCCCCTGGAGTTGAATAGTCAAAAACATTATTAACGTAAATACCTTGATTTATTTCGGCATCATTTTCAGATAAATGATATGTTATGCTTACTGTGGTTAAATCATTTACTAATAAATTATTTGCTTGAGTTAAATCAAAAGTATTTGAGTCATCATAGCATTCTAATATTTCAACAGTATCATTAAATACTGGTGGTGCTATTACGTTTAATTCTAGAGGTATGATCTTATAGCAGGTGGTTATTGTATTTGTTATTTTAATATAAATGGTGGTAGATTCTGTTGTGAAAGCTGAGAGTTGACTGCTTGGTATAGCGTTAGAGTTATCTAGACTATTATCCTGATTAATGTCATCTAACGTATTGAAATAATGTACGGTAATACTATTTTGAAATCGTTCTAAAACTTCAAAATAAACTCCCTCTACATTTGTTAAATTAAATGTTGTTTCACCGTCATAAGGGTCAGCGTCATAATCACATTGATTATAAGGCGATGCATCTGTTGTTTCTGGTATTAGAAAAACAAATAAAGTTAATGGTTCAATTAGGGCGCATTTGGTGTCATCTCTTTCAATTCTTATGTATAAGACTTCATTATCTTCTCCTGGGTAATTGCTACTATCTGTAATATCTTGTATATTGTTTTCTGCGTTACTTTGTAGTTTGTGAAATGTAATATTTAAAACTTCGGTTGAAGTAGCCCTAATTTCACCTGCTTTAGTCTCTAAATTAAATATATGATTACTGCCTGAATTTGCTTCACAAATAGCAAGTGGTGTTATTGGGGTGTTATAACTTGGGTTCTCTAATATTACTATTGGTATTGTAGCAGTAGTGAAGCAGCCGCTAGGGTCTGTTATGTTTTCTACTCGAATGTATACATCTCCGTTAAAACTATTTATTGAACTTGTTTTAGGAATTAAGTTATTAAAACTGGAGTCGAAATAATAAAAAACTTCTTTACCAGTTTGGCCATTTAATATTAGGTTGTCATAATCTTCAAATACAATATTGGGGTTTGTTTCATTGGCGTTTTTACAAACCTTTAATTCTAAATCTGTGCCTATAATGGGCTTTGTATTTACATATATAAAAAAAGATTCTATAGAAAATGGTGTACAGTCAACGTCTATATCTGGGCTTTCTATACGTGCAAAAATTTCTTGTGTACCAGTAATAAATGTATTCCATTGATCACTAGGTATCCAATCAGGGTTGGAGTCTATTGCATCACCTATTGTAGCTGCCTCGTTAGTTGTAAAGAATTGTATGTTTAGTCCTGTTGGGTCGGATACAAGATCGTTTATTACAGTATTTAGATCAAATACTGAAAATCCATTTGGGTCACCGTCTAATGTATCGCAAATTGGGTTAGGGACAGGAGTATTAGTAGTAGGTGCTGGTAATACATTAATTTCAAAACTACCAACGGTATAGCAAATTCCTCCAGAGGCTAAGTTGCTTAGGCGTACAAATACTTCTACAGTACCTGATGCATTAAAGTATGTCTGTATTTCTCCAATATTATTGTTTGCATTAAAATTTGAAAGAAAATAAGAGGCAACAAAATCTGGATTTTGGTTAGTTGTTAAACCGTCTAAATCATGTAAATCTATATCAACAGTACCATCGATATCTGTATCACAAATAAATACAGGTTCTATGGGTTGAAATGCAAAAAGTGGAATTATACTAAGGATTATTTCGCTTTCTTCTGTACAGTTACCATCTTCTAATTTTACAAATAAAGTTTTAGTCTCAATTACTGGGTAAGGATCATCTTTATTAATTTCTATATTGTTTGTTCTGTCATCTTCATTTTCATAAAATGTTACTGTAACTGGGTTTGGTAAATCGTTAGAGATTGCAATTTCTATAGCTAAAAGATTAAAATCTAGAGGGTTTGTGCTATCCGTGTCATTATCGCAAATCACAAACTCTGCTAAATTGGTACCAGTTAGTAATAAATTGGTGTGTATCTCGAAAGAAACAACAGTAGCACAACCTGTTGTATCGTCTTCAATTCTTAAATAGATGGTTTGATCGTTTATAATTGAGTTAATAAAATTAGCAGGATTTTGTATAAAATTAGAATTACCTGCTCTGGCATCTATAAAGTTTTCATAGAAGTAAGGTGTGTAATTTGTAAGCGTTCCTACAAAATCGTCAATGACTTGATTCAAATTAAAATTTGCAAAACCATCTAAATCTCTATCACAGGCATCAATAAATATAGGCACAGTTGTATTAACGTCTGGTGCTACGTCTATATTAATAGTAAGAGGTATAGGAGCAGAAAAACAGTTAGTGATGGTATCTGTAACTCTAACATAAATGGTTTCTTGTGGTGTATTTGTATTACGGTAGACTATTTTGTTTGGTATAGAATCATCTCCATCATCAGCTCCATTTTCGGTAGTATGGTAGGTAACAACTAAATCGGCTTGATCATTTGTTATTTCGCTATCTTTTATAGATAAATCAATATTAGTGATTCCATTATTATTGCCATCTTCATCACAAATATTCAGATTGGTTGGAGTAACGACAGTAGGTAAAGGGGTTAGCAGTAGACTAAAACTCGTATAGGCGTAGCAATCGTTATCTATATCATATAATCTAGCAAAAATAGTAGGTGTTGTCAAGTTGTTTGCTGATGTAATTCCAATATTATTAAGGTCTCTAGCATCTGTATCAGATTCAAAGTATGTAATGCTTGTATTAGTAAATGGGCTTATACTACCTATTGCTAGATCATGCTGGTTAAGTGTAAATATCTCTTCTCCCATACCATTATTTGGGTCATCACATAAAACAAAAGGTTCAGCCTCTAAAACAGGAATCTCAATATTTAAAGCAATATTAATTTCATCTTCTACAGTGCAAGGTTCACCATTTAATGATAAACTTACCACAGCCCTATAAGTACCATCTTGCATTACATTATAAGATGAATTTGAAGCACTAGGGATTAATTCATTATTACGATACCATTCGAATGTAGCAGAAGGTATTTGTATATCAGCATTTAATGTTGTTGTTGTAGAGCAAGTTTCTATGTCTGGACCTAAATCTACTGGTGTATTAAAGGTGTTATTTTGGATAAACACAGCAGAATCAAAAGAGCCATCTGGTTGATCTGCAATAATTAATTTTATACGATATGTTGTTTCTGGCGTTATACTTGTCGAAGCAGTAAGCATGGTTGTTCTACCTTCAAAATTAGTGTCTCCTAATGCAAATCCGTCAAAGTATTGATTATTTTGTTCTGGACATGATATTGGATTTATTTCTTCCCTAATATTAGAAACACTTATATAATCTGATGTCCCTGGGACTAAAGCTATATTTTGAAATGGTCCAGAGCTACTTGCTTCTTTAATTAAAATAACAAAGCTATCTCCAGAGTTACAAGAATTATCGTCTACATATTCTTCTGAAGCAAAAATATAATTAAACTGAAGTTGATTATAAGCTGAAACAAAATCAAACTCAATGGATGTAGCATTTGTAGTGTTGGTAATGCCTAGTGCAGATTCAATGTCATTGTCTGTACCCCAATTTGTTGCAGTATCGCTTAAGGTAGGTGTTATTGCAGTATTTCCTCCGGAAGCTGCTGCGCCTGTAGATAACATAATACCATTATCAAAGGGGAAATTAGAACTGCCTCTTTCAAAAGAAGCATAGCTTGGAAAACCCACTGAATTACCATTAACATTAGAACTAATATTGGTAATACTTACACAACCACTAACTAAATTGCTTTCTATAAGCTGTTGCAAACCAACGGTATCATCGACTGAGATTTGTTGAGAAAACGTATAACTGCTCGATAGTAAAAGTAACCCTATTATGTAGTTAGTAAATTTCATAGTAGTAAATTTCCTTTTTATTTTGAATACTCAATTAATATTCATTGAATTTATATATGAAAATAGCCTTTTTTTAGATGAAAGACAAAAAATGCTTGATAAAACACATTTTTAATTGGTTATTCTGACTAGCTTACTAATATTTTAGTGTAAAGTGATTTTTTAAAATTCTGCCATCTTGTAATGTTACAGCAAACCAATAATCATCGGCAGGTAGTTTTTGCCCATTAAATAATCCATCCCAACCTATGCCAAGGGGATTTAATTGTTTTATTAATTTACCAAACCGATTAAAAATACGAATATTAGTATTGGGCTGAAACATATTGGAAATACCTAGAATTTGCCAGGTATCATGTATTCCATCGTTATTTGGCGTGAAAAATTTAGGAAATCCAATAACAGAGACTTCGTCTTGAACTATACCACAATTGTTTTTTATATCTCTTACTAGAACGGTATAAATACCAGGATATATATTTTCGAAAGTATTGCTTTCTTGATATGGCGCATAAATGGCATCGTTCTCATCAAGTAATTGGTATTCGTATGTGCCTTCTCCAGAAACCAAAACAGTAATTATATTGTTTTGACTAGCATCAATGACTTCAATGGTTTCAAAAGTGGCAATGTTTGAAGGTTCTACAGTAATAGTTCGTAGTTTGGTACAACCATTAACATTAGTAACGTTTACTGTATAAGTCCCCACTTGATTAATATCAATTTGATAGGTGCTTTCTCCGGTAGACCAATTATAGGTGTAATTTAAAGGGTCATCATTTATAACCGCAGCATTTAAAGGAATGGTTGTAGGGAATGTATTGAGACAATAATAAGTTAAAGCTTCAGGTTCAATATTTGGTAACTCATTTACTGTTAAAAGCACTTCGCTTATGCCATAGCAGTCATTAGCATTTTCTACGCGGGCATAAATAGTTTGCGTGTACGGATTAGTGTTTGTAAATGATGTACCAAGGCTATTCACTTCAAGCAAAGCATCATCATAAGTTTCGTAATAAGCAATGGTTAAACCAGCAGGAAGCCCATTAACAATAGCGTTGTCGGCATCATTGAGATTAAAATGATGTAAACCATCTTCAGAGCCATCATCATCACACTCAATAAGTTCGGTATCACCAGAATCTGTAAGGCTAACACTTAGCGTTAACTCAGATGTCGATGTACAGCCTGTTTTATCATTAATGACGTCCACATAAATAGTTTGCGGGTTTGTTATGTTGGTAAAAGCATTTCCGTCAACTTCGGCAGTTCTGGCTGCATCGGTATAAAACTTGGTTGAAAGCCCAGCAACACCATTCGTTAAAGTGCTATTAGCTTGGTTAAGATTAAAAACTGTTAGTCCGTCAACAGTGCCATCTTCATCACATTGTAGTAAGGTTTCGTTGAAGGCTTCGGGGTTTTCGTTATAAATTACATAGGCTTCTCCTTCAATGGCACAATCTCCATTATTAGGGTCAATATAAACTTCGTAATGACCACTAGAACTAATTTCTAAATCAAAATCAGTTTCAGGTAGCGGGTTGCCATCAACGGTCCAAGTATATGTTGCACCAGTAATTTGTTCGGCTGTTAATGTGTAAAAATCGTTTACACAAAGTGATAGATTTGTTATGCTTTCTCCATTTTTAATAATATCAATTTGCTCATTAAAAAAAGAAGCTATAAATGGGGGAAGCCCTTGAGTAGAATTATTTGGAGAGACACTTATTGCATTATGTTGATAATTACATGAAACCCCCAAACTATTTGGATTGTTTATAACTCCTAAATTAGGCAAACCAATATTATAAGTAGCACTTAAAGCTCTATATATTTTCCCATTAGGTCCTAATTGTAAAGCACCTCTGTATAATTGCCGATCATCTATAACAGTTGCAGAAGACTGAATATCTGCAGCTAAAAGGTCATATTGAAGCAATGAAGATGAATGATTTGTTGGGTTATTGTTGTTTGCCGGGTTTTCTTGGTCAAAAAAATCATTTGATGCGTTTACATATAGTAGCTGACTATTAGGAGAAAACTCCACACCATAAGAACTACCATTACTTCCACTAATGAATAGTTCAATTTGGTTGCTTACAATTCCAGTAGATACATCAAAATCATATAAATACATACCATCATTTACATTGGCATTCGCTACTTTTGTACCATCAGGAGATAACTTTAAATAACCTCTTGCATCAGAGATATTTAAAGTAAAAGGGGAGGTTACAGGAGGGTTGCTAACACCTAAATCATCAACTTCAAAGGCATAGAATGTATCATAATTACCAGTACTTCCGTCTTGAGGAGCAAAAGTTAGTACCCAAATAGATTTTGTTATACAATTTTTTAAAACTGCGGTAATTTTTTCCGAACAACGCTGTAGTAAATTTGTGTTTTTAGTAGTAACGGCTCCTAAACCATCATCTAAAGTAATATCTACTTCAGAATAATTTAAACCAAAATTATTACCATCAAGGTTATTATCAACTGTAAAAATGTAGTAAATATTAGGGTCATTGGGTTTAGGTACAATAATGGCGGACTGCGTACTCGATGAATCTCCAAACAAACCATTTCCATTCATCATGGTAACATGGTTTTTATTCCAAACGCGAGTACCATCGGTATAAAACAATAAATTCCCAGAATTGTCAGATATAGACGCACAGCCTTCGTTAGTAAATAGTTGTCCATCACTTACTGAAGAAACCGTATTATTACCTTGGTTGAATTTTATACCACCACCAAAACCAAAGTACCAATTAGCGGCTTCACTTTGGGCAGAGCTGCTCAGACTGACTAAACAGCTAATTAAAAATAGGGCAATTTTTTTCATTTTTCAGTAGCAAATGCTACCAAAGATATTATAAATCTCGCTTTTTTAATAATCTGTACGATAAAAAGATAAATAGAGCAGTCCAAGCTAGTACTATTGCAAATTCATACCCATGTACAGCATAGTCGTAAGTTAATTCATTTTTATCTGGAAACTTAGTCATCGCGATACGTTGGAAGGGCTGGTCTATAAGTTTGTACATAGACTTTAAAGGAAAGAAGTTTTGAATTTTTTCCGCAGTATCGGCCCTTAGTCTCCATGCCATTAACCCAAATATAATCCATTCTAAAATAAATAATATAAATAAAAAGGCAAGTGCAAAAGCAGAACGTTTAACAAGCATTCCAAAAAACAAACACAAGCTAAAAAAGGCAATGAGCTTTACAAAATAGGCAAATATAAATTCGGTTTCCATAAAAATAATTGAAGCTTCTTTATAGCTAGAATAATATAATCCGATACATAATGAAATTAAACCAATAAGTATTGTCGAAACTAACGAAAAGAATACAATGGTGTAGAATTTAGATAAGATGAATTCCTTTTTACTTAAGCCATCAATTAAGTTTTGTTTAATAGTTTTATTACTATACTCATTACCAATCATGCTAACGACTACAATAGCAAAAAAGAATTTGAATTGTGATGCAAAAAAGGTAGTTAAATGCCATATTATTGGAAAATTGAATATACCCAATTCACCAAGTTCTAAAGTAAAGAAACCAAATACGTTAATTTTTAAAGAGGATAATAATATAACAAAGAATGGTAAAATAAACGATACAAAAATGAGTATTTTACTTGTTCTGTTAAGTAGTAATTTTTGTAATTCTAAATTTAAAAGACGTAACATATAGTTAGTATATTTTGGTTGGGTTTATTGTTTTTTGTCTGTTAACTGTAAAAATTGTTCTTCTAAGCTTTCTTTACGTTGTACTAAATGGGTAAGAATAATACCTTTTTCAAAAAGATATTTATTAAAATCTTCAGATTTCATAGGCTCGTTTAAAAACGCCGTTATTAAGCCCTCTTTTTCTTTAATCGATTTAAAAGATGTATTATTTTCTAAAAGTTTAATTAAATCATTTTGATTATTACATTTTAATTCAAAAAAACCATGGCTAGAAATCATTTCGTCAACACGACCCGAATATAATTTTACGCCTTTACGCAAAACAACCACATGAGAGCATACTTTTTCAACTTCATCTAATAGGTGAGAAGCCAATAAAATAGTCGTGCCTTTTGCGGCAATTTGTTTGATAATCTCTCTAATTTGATGAATCCCTTGGGGGTCTAGACCATTAGTAGGTTCGTCTAAAATTAAAATTTCAGGTTCGTTTAAAAGGGCAGAGGCAATGGCCAAACGCTGTTTCATACCTAAAGAATAGGTTTTAAATTTGCTGTCTTTTCGTTCTAATAAGCCAACAATTTCAAGCTTTTCTTCAACTTTGCTATAATCCACACCTTTAATTTTACAGACGAGTTTTAAATTCTGAGTTGCCGTCATATAAGGATAAAAGTTTGGTCGTTCAATGATGGCGCCAACTTTTTTCAATGCATCGTGTGTGGTTGTTTGTCCGTCAAACCATTTAAAATCGCCGTGTGTTTTATTAACAACATTTAAAACAATGCCTAATGTGGTAGATTTTCCGCTTCCGTTTGGTCCTAAAATGCCATAAACATTACCTTTATTAATGGTAAACGATAAATCTTTTACAGCGGTTAGATACCCAAACTTTTTAGTAAGGTTGCTAATAGTAAGTATTGGTTCCAAGACGTTTTGTTTTTATACTGAGATATTAATCCTGAATTTATTTCAGAACCTTCAGCAAGGTTAGTTATTAAAGTATGACGATACTCGCTAGTTTTTGTTACAAATACTAAAACATTCTTTTTAAATTACGCTAAAAGCAAAAAAAAGACCATTTAAATAAATGGCCTTAAATTATTGTTTAGAGGTCAGTAGCTAACTGCTTATTAATTCTGATTGATATATTTTGTCAGCTTCCACCATTTTAACCATTAAGTTATTAAATATTGTTGGTTTGCTTTGTGAACGATTTATTCTAAAACAGAAT